>Ga0065711_1004967_pt1 | contig 22823 bp, 16 predicted proteins | sample Hoacrofraction12_FD_59098 | JGI IMG/M metagenome (GOLD analysis project Ga0065711, IMG submission 59098) | Hoatzin crop microbial communities from Cojedes, Venezuela - Epithelial fraction 12 v2 (version 2) | ecosystem: Host-associated > Birds > Digestive system > Esophagus > Crop | place... | reverse complement strand
AAAAAAAAAAAAAACACCAAACCACAAACCACACAAACAACAAAACCAACCAACCAACCAACGACCAACACACGAGGCACCCTGACTTCACATTATTGGAATGTTAGCTGGATGACCCTTAACATAAAAAAAAGGTGATTAATACAGCCACACAGCCAATGAATCACAAGCTCAAACTCCCATTAGGTCAGCTTAACTCATGATTGATTAAAATTGATCAGCAACATCATATACAAGTGTCAAAACACCAAACACTTACAGTAAAAATACAAGTTACTTAAAGTTGCTTACTAAGCTTCCATTCCCAATGTAGAAACGGCATCTTTTCACACCTCAAATTATGCAGGATGTTTTAAAGAATGTCTATTTTCTACGTTGCACAGAGACACTTCCGCAACCCATCAAGTTGTTCTACCTTTCTGTTATATTTTATTTGCCGAAGACCAATGGAAAAATTAGGACTTCATGATAAATCTTTCTAACGCTCTCTTCCAAAGTTAGACAGAGGTTTTAACCATGTCCAGTGAGCTGGACAACCCCCCACAGCCTACCACTTCATTCCACAGCAAGAGAAAACTGCAAAGGTGCAAGAGCTAACACAGCTCTCTGGCTCAAGGGTACTGAAATCAGAACTGATTATTTAGACCAGGCCCATCAGTTATGCTGTGTATTTCTAGTAATTAATTCATTAGGTACTTAGCTCATTGGCTTTTTAAGGAGTAGATATTCATAAAAAGAAAATTGGGTACATGAAACGGAATGCAATTTACTAAGGGAAAGCTTTCTTTTGACCACTGAGTTGGGTTTTAAAAAGGCAATGTTATGTTAGGATATTAGATACTATCAAAAACCTTTAGGTCAACAAGCAGGATGGATGAAGCTGCAACGGGAACAGGAGTCAGGTATTCAAAAAGAAAAGTCTCTCTTAACATCATGACACAGCACATACTGTAGCTCGCTAATGTTAATGGGGAGGTAAGTGTTCCCTACACTTTGCCAATAAATCTGCTCCTGAATAAGTAATGTGACTTCTATTTTCATTTTGTGACCGTAAGGTAAGCAAAATGCATGCTCATCTTCCAAGTCTACAGTCATGTATGGTTTATTTTCATAAATTCTTAACCTATATATTTTTTGGCCTTAGAAATCTGAGTCGCTATTGCAGCATATCAAAGTCATTAAAATCTCTAAAAGATGCTAATCTGTGTATTTCAAGGAGCTTACCACCCTTCAGAAACATTGCCAGATCATCTGCTGATTTTCATTGCACATTCGCATAAACCTTTGCTATGAATTATTATGTGGGAACCTTACCCTTGAAGATTCGTATGAGGGACTTGGCTGACCGCTTGTTCCCCAGGATGTGGCACCTGTTCGCTCATCCATACCTAGCAAGAAAACGAAAAATACAGACCTCTAAGAAAAGATAGCAAAAGCGTGATGTTCTCTGACACAACCTGAAAGCAAATTCATCTGCTTCCGTACACTTAAAGCAGTATTTCTAAAACCAAAACTTAAGATGAACAGTTTCCTTGTTAATAAAACTGGCTACAAATCAACCTACTCATTTGGACACATACAGCTGCTGAAAACAGGAGCATAAAAAGTCAAGAAGATTGCCAATCTGCAGTGTCTGCCCTACCCCATCCGTAAGAAATTAGCATGAGTAACAAAACCAGCACGACGATGTTAGCCTGGCTTTTTGCACAGCCTGATTTATCCTGCATCTTAAGCGCTGAATATTGCAGCACATACTGTGAAATGTACACTTGTTATCTACTCTTTGCTCTCATGTCTTGCTAAAGTATTGTAAAATGCACGAAATTATTTCCCCTACTTGGTCTTTACATGACATGCAAGATATTTTAGCGCAAGGGGGGAAAAGAAGGCAAGACAGACTGGTTATATTTTAATGGCTTAAAAAACCCCCCAGAGACTCATGGTGTCTGCCCCACTAAAACAGGAATCTTTTTTAACTCTGTTAACGGTTCTTTCAGAATCGGTTCCCTTTATGCAAATCCAGGTTACAGCTGAAAAGAGAAAGGGGAAGGAAAAAAATAGGGAGATCTTCAAACTCAGCATCAGGATACATATCCCATGTATTACCTAGCCAACAATTAGAAATACCATTGCCAACACTTTCTCCAATTACTTTCTATTCAAAGTTAATTGGTCAAATCATCTTTAAACCACATTCCAAAACAGCTAATTGCAAAAGTACCTGAATTCCTATTGTCAATCCATTCATATTGGATAAGGTTACTATTCTAGCAATTAGGTTCCTCATTATCTGTATCACAAGATTACTTTTTTTTAACGAGGGGAACACTTCCATCCTAAATTGCAGACTTCCACGTACTTCAGCCTACGAAACACAACTCGTTGGTTCCCTATCACCCAAACTTCTCTCAGAGAGTTCTGACACAGAGCATAAATTCTTGATGCGATGTATAGTATAAACTATTTATGAAGCTTTATAATGTCATAGTTTCTAAATAAGAACCAGTGTCACAATTTATAAGTAAGAGCTGAGTACAAGTTACTCCATACAATCCTCCCTAAACCCCAACTTCGTATTTCAGCTGCACAGTTTTCACGCATGTATCTCACACAAGCCACACTACAAAATAAAAATGTAAGGAAATACTGCAAATTACCTGTGGAGTAATACTATTCTAATCATTGTTTCCTTAAGAAATGTGTTTTATGAAGCTATGAAATACTGTTTTGACAAAGATAGCCTGCAGAAAGCACATCAAACAAAGTACAGTACAATCACCCAGCCAAAAACGATCGACACGTTTCATGTACTGCAGGGAAGACCCTCCAGGCTGGAGAACACTCTTTGAAAACGCAGAACCACCGCTATATCGAGCCAGCAGCTTGTGGAAGTTTGCTGCGTTCCGCAGCAGACAGCATTGTTGTTGTTTCATTGTAACTGGTCCAGAAGCTGAGTAAAAAGTCGTGGCTGGCACTGACAAAGCCAAAAGTAATCTTTTGGCACGACTGACTCTTTTCGGCCAGAAACAACAGCGCTAGTAATCCAGTGATTATCCCAACAAGTCTTCCATTGCTTTAGTTTCAAAAGAGACATATGGGGGGGATGGGGGCAGGGAAAAGAAAAATATCTTACTGCAAGACAAAGTCTTTGGGGAAGCCTAAGACACTGTACATTATAGCAACCCATTTGGGAAATATGTCAGTAGATAATGGTTATGCACAGAGTGTTTAGACGCATGACCCCTAACCAGTAAAACATGTTACTCTTAAAAATTTGAGTCAGTGGGACATAAGCACTTATGTTAAGGTTCCGCTAAATCAGCACATCTATAGCTAAAAATTCTCATATTTTAATTCTACCATCTGATTTATGCAAATAAATTATTTAAAGTAACCACTCTAAAAGAAAAATGTAACAGTTTGAGATGGGGAGGAAAACTCATTTCTAAATAGTTCCAGAATTCTTTCATCTAAGGAAGCCCAGTATGGTTAGCTAGAGTAGTCAGGAGTATCAACACGCTTCCTTTTTTCTGCCAGGTGTCTTTGTCTTCCTTTTCATGCAGCATTTTCTTCTTTTCTTACAAGCCCCAAACAGGCTTGCATCTAGACCTACCCTTTAATCAGAATTTTCACACGAGGCACATGCATTCACACTTAAGAACCTCCATGCAGACTAACATGAAGAATTTTGCACACTGTATACTGAACACTGGCACTCTGACTTACAGCTGCTTGGCATCTGGATTTGACTTGGAACAACAGCCCTGCTGCCCTCGGTCCCTACCAACACAGCACACGCCAAAGGAGCACAGACCCAGCCAGCCAGCAACGCTCAACCAGCAAATCAGTTATGTGTCTGCGATGGTGCTCATGGAATCTGCTCTGGTTTGCACACTAATGTCCTTTTCACCAATGACAGATGAAAAAAAAGCAAATGCTGCAAGAGACAAAGATCCAGACAAACTCTCGCAGGCTGGGCACAAGCAAACAACGCATACTTTAATACAGCCAAAGGTAGCTCTAGGTCAATGAGCCACAAGCATAAGATACACCTTCCAGGTGGGAGGAGAGCCTCAAGTGAGGAACACACAGTATGAAACATCACAAGATGTCGTCTACAGTAATAAATTCCATGAAGTCTCGAAGCAGAAGTGTCATGAAAAGGGTTTAAGCATTTTCCTGGGAAACGCAAAACAGAATGGAGGAACTCGTGGGATCATCACCTTTGTATAACCCCTTCCACAAGGAAATGCTGTGTCCAATTCCAGTATCCACTAATTCATCATGGATGGATGTTACAGGGCACAGGAAACCTGTGACAGTTAGCAGAGCCCTGAAAAACACGCTTCACAGGGAAAGGCTGCAGTATCTCAATCTCTTTAGGCAGTTAAGAAAAGGGGGAAATTCAACAACTGTGTGTTACAAAGGTCTAACAACACAGATACCAGCAGTCAGGCAGACAGAAGTATAACGAGGTTCTACCCCCGCTTCCTTTTTTTAGTACGCACTGAGGATGGAAAGTAATTCAAATGATTCGCCAGTTGTTTTCATAGTTCTCAATCAAAAGTGGCTACTCCTACAGCAGGTACACCGTAGCTTAACCAGGGAGTAATTGAGTAAGTTCACCCTGGCAGCCTGCGGCTGTTCTGGTTCACCCCATGGCATCCTCACTCACTCACCGCTGCTGTCCCGGGGCCGGCCATCGCCCCTGCCCTCGGCCAGCCGCGCAGGCACAGCACTGCCCGAACCCCAAACCCCAGCCAGGCCGCAGGAAAGGCTTGGTGCTCCTCGCTCACCTCGGGAAGATCAGGTCGAGCAGTCATGAGGATCCTTGCTGGCTTTACGCACCAAATTCTAAAAAAGCTTTTCTTAACATCACTTTTAAGATGGCGCTGTGAGCATTTCAAGCTTGTCTAGAAGAAAAGCTAAAGAAACCTGTGCATCACTTCAACATATGTATTCATTCTGAAGAAACAGGTCTACTCAACTCATCTAATAAAAAAATCGGATCTTACATCCAAACTGAAATGAAAGTTGTTGTTCTTGCTAGTATAAGGCAAAGACGACTATGTTTAAAACTTATTTCAAGAGACACAGGCTCTAATGTTTGTGTAAATGAGATCACATACTTTATAGGGTTACCATCTGCTATGGCGTTCAAATCAATGATCTGACAAAATAAAAAAATCACATTGTAGTTTGTTATACTAGGTAAGCAAGGTATGAGTTTCTATCTTTTATAGCTTCTTTATCCAATTTTCTTTCAGAGTAATGATATTCCTTCAGATTCAACAACTGAAATCAATCGCAAAAAAACCTAGAGCACAAACCATAACAGCACTGATTGTATTTTGCATCTTAGGCATCCAAACAAATCAATCTACCACTAGACCCTATATTGCAAATGTCTATTATGAAGTATGATACAAACTGTTACCTAAAATTATATTTCAGGTCTAGACTTATAGTAAGGGGATGCAAAGAGAAATATTCTTTGATGGAGATACTATGTCAATTTAAAATTTTAAATTTCAGTAAGTTAAGACTAGTTCTCAGACTCTTCTTGTCGATTCCAAATAGAAAATATTTGTCATTTTGTAATAGAATTAATATTTTTAATAACATAATAAAATAATTTATATTCTAATGAAGTACCTCAAATTTGCAAGTCAGATAAACAAGTAAAGACAAGATACAGTTCCATACATTTATTACCGGGGGGAACACTAAAAACCAAAAGCAGCTTTGACAATAGATGTCATGTGGTGGGCTTAAAATATACAAAGCTATGGGCATTAATCAAATTGAGAAGAGAAATGAAACCCAGGCGACCTATCAACAGTCTAACCACTTAAGTGCCACTGGGATAAATTCAGATACCGACTGTAATTCGGTAAAAGACAAACCACTTTCATTTAAACTATATAAACAGAGGGCTTTCTCTCCACTCACCCGCACAACCCTCTCCCCATAGGAAAGGCATGGGGAAGTACTTCAAGGGGGGTGAGGGGAAGAAATCATGAGAAATTTCAAATCTCAGTCTGCACCGTTTCTTGGAGAATGTACCGACCGCCCCACCGCATATGGATATGAAGTTCCCCCCACCCCTCCGGGTCAAGAGGGAAAGCTCCCCCCCAGTAACAGAATCGCTTATTAGAGGCACCAGTGGGAGGAGAGGAGCAGTATCCCTTTTCATACCTGTTGCTCCAGAGAAGAAAAGCGCTACGTTTACGTCACAGAAACATTATCTTGAGTCAGAGTTGTCTGGTACAAACTCTGGACTCCACAATTCCTTCAGAAAACCTCCCGATACAATTTTACTAAACTGCATGATGTTACTCGCTCCCCTCCCTGTACTGAGCCACAGAGTCACAGACTGAACACTTAACCCATTGTGAGGTCTAACAGTGAGATTTCTCCTGAGCTGAACTGTTAAGTTTCAATGTCCTTCCACCCCCCGCCCCGTCAGTTCATAGCCATGAGAGTCGAGGTTGTTAACTAACAACCTCTAACAGCAGATGTCTAAGAGCGCAACGAAGAGATGCAGGGATTGCAGCCACCCTGGAGTGGCACTGGTTATCTCAATTATTACCCATAAAACACTAGCTTCCATCTGAACATTTTTCTTTGCAAAGATCAGTTTGTAAGATCTGTTTGAAACAGCAAAAGTGATGATTTATAGTAGCAAATAAATTAATTTTCATTTTTGAAACACTGCTTATCCTGGAGAACCCCAGAGCACGATTAACTGACATAGTAGACTATAAACACCCAGTATGCCAGTTATTGTGGAAATTATTTTAAGAATAAGCAATAACCTATGCTATACAAATTTAATTTCCGTGCCCAGAATAAGCAATCACAACTAAAACTTCAGTAGAACAAAATTATTCAAATGGGAGGAATGTACAGCAAGTACACAACTTGCTTGGGCAACAACCAAAACTCAGACCAAAATTAGTATTGACAGATGTTAAAAATTAGTGGTAACCTAAAATGTATCAGCAAATTGAATTCTCTCTTTATGGAAAACTGTTTAAAACCTATACTTTCGCACAGAAAATTATTTGCAAGAACAGTATTTTCTCAAGTCAGAATACAACTTCGGGATGCACACTTGAATTTTTTCTAATACAACAAAATACTTATACAATGTAAATCAGAAGAAAATGGAAAAAATAATCATGCTGGTTCAGGAAAACTGATGAAAAGTGTTAATTTATTTTAACAGTGTCTATTAACATCAAAAGCCAGTGTTGGTAATACAGTTCCTGTATAACTATCAAGTATGCTTTAGATTTGTTTCCACTCATTACCTAAATACAATTTGCTATTAAAAAAAGGAAATTACTACTTTTAAGTTAATTTCACAAACAATCCTATTCATTTCTTGTAATAAGGCCCATGTATTCCCTAAGCAGAAGAACACTACATTATTAATTCCTGCAATGGCCGCACTTACAGAAATGTCAGAAGTTACCTGCTTCTCTTTCCTCATATTCTCTGCTTCCCAGACTCTAAATCACGTCACCGAACACATCAAGTGACCTGAACACTTTAAATACAATACAACCTGCTCAAAATAAAATTGGAACTAGCATTTCCCACCCAAACTGTACTAAACCAGAAAACTGCACATTGCTACACCCATCTTGCCAGGAAAAAGTACATCAGGTACAGTTCAAAGAGGAGAGCATATTTACAATACCATAAGTAATATGGTGTATGCAATACATTTGTTATTTGTGTATGTTTATTCATACAGTTCAACCATAAGCTAATGATGAAAACTATAAAAATCAGCATTTAAACTAGTTGTTTTTTTAAAAAAAACACAAAAGGAACTTCCTTACAAATTCACAGAGTTGCTCAGAGCACTATACAGTAAAACTATTCTTTGCCCTTGAAAGAAAATACTTCCCTTTATTAATACAAGCTTTAACATTATTCTTCCATCCAATACAAGGTTGAAATTCTAGAAGAAAAATTAAAATGTTAATCTTCATGGAGTATACGCTATATATAAATAATATTTACGTGTGTGTGCACACAGAGTATATTTGGAAACCTCCCTAGTTACAAATGCAAATAAAGCAAACCAGCTTAGAGATCAAGCCTTTAGCAGGGATACTACCCAGAGCTTTTATTCACATGCAAACACACACACACACAGAGTTAAACTGCTATTAACTTGCATCATGCTGCTTATTCTCCTCTCTGTATTGGACCATGAAGCATCGGATTGAACCGCTCTAACAAGCAAGTCTCAGCCCTACAATATTAGCTATCATAATAATCCATTCCACTGGCAAATTTTCCTGTGGTTACTTCAGTTATGACTCAACAGCTTTATATAACCACACACTTTAAAATATATATATTTATATATACACCAAATCAAGGCCAGTGTCACAAGACTGCACATACCAGGCCAAAAATATTCAAATATAGCCTCACAGTCAACAGCTACTGTTACCAGCTGTATTACAACAGCACAGAAAACTGCCATTTGGGCACCAGAACACAATACAAGCTGAGTTACGTGGTGTGTAACTGAGGCACCAGCTCTCGCGAGCAAAGAAAACACTGCCAGTGTGACAGCTTTTCTACCACTGTGGCTAAAAATGTTAAGAAAAAGCGCTTTCAGTTATTTACTGTATCACAAGGTGTGCCACAAACTTTGCACCTCTTGAAAACGAACTCCAAGATCAACCTGAGGTCAGTATCCTTTCGTAGTGTTGATGATTGTCATACATCTTTACACACATACAATTAAAATTATCCAATTGCAACAAATTAACAGTACTTTGCTGATATTTAGAAGATCAATAATGCATGAATTAACACTCAAACCTTTTAAGGAAAAAGAGACCTTCTGACACAACAAGCAGTTTAAGAGCAGAGCAGGGGGAAGAACAAAAAAAAAGAGCTGAATAAATACATTTGTGAGAAACATCATGCATTTGGAATTTCCAAATTCACCTAGGCGAACTAGAGGAGAAAAAGTATGAGACTAAAACCTCACATCTTACTGAGCCAGGATTTTGAGCTTTAAGTAAAATGGCATATATAGTATACAGTAAAGCCAAGGAAATGCCAATGCAATTCCACATTTGCACTCCTATGACCAGAAATAAAGACGTTTACAGATATGCAGTCAAGATCACAGAAGTTTGGGTCTGACCTTCAGCAGATCTAGACCAAGCCATTTCCTGAGAGCATGTGGAAGAAAACCTATACTTTGCTAAGACACAAAGTACCTCTGTATCAGATTTTTGGCTACCCTACACTAGTGAAATGTAGTCTACCCAGGAACAGCAGCAAGGCACCTCACATTCAAACAATACATTAACAACTCACTTTTTTCATAAAACAAAGCACGTAGAATACAAAGAATACTGAAAGGTTTTCAGGTTTACCTCTAGACAGGCGTATCTTTAAAAAGAAGATTTCCAACAACTACTTGTTCCGAAGAGCACAGCTAACAGACTTGCCAGAACTCTCGTTACTGAACAAAGCAGAAGTTACAGATCAGGGGCTGCGTGAACAAAGTTCTTCATAAGGGAATTCCGGCTCTTTCAATTCAGCTGGGGAAAAGTGTCTATTATATGAACATGTCAGCATTAAACATCATCTTTTAACTCTAAAAAACAAAGTTTATCTGTTCAGTATTTAAATGAGGAAGAACACTTTATGGATAAATGCAAGCACAGCACATCTGTTCATCTAAGTCAGAGATGTGGTAGGCTAGCTCGAAGTTATGTGTGAAAAAACAATTGAATAAATATAGCAAATGTTGACTTAGGTAATTATTACAACCCAGTCCACTTATCTCTCTCCTCTTTTGCCAAAAATCAAGAAGAAACCCTCCATACTACTTCTTTTTCATCCATGAAATAAGCTTCTGCAAGGTTAGGGCTTTGCCATTTGCCCTGCAGCACAACGAAGTGCCCTGCTGGCTTATCCAAGGGAAAGACAGCACCTATTCCCTCAGTAAAAAAGCTGCCTAGAGCAAAATGTGTTTTCTTCTATTATTTTAGGTATGGGGAAAAAAAGGTTTGAAGTAAACTATTAAAAACTTTCAAGCAGCGTCTCTACCTGCATTTATACAGTCGAGAAATTGAGCTGATGGAAGCCAGCGCTCGCCTGCAGTATCAAGGATTACTCTTCCCAGGCTGCATTTTGTACTAACTAGTGCTTCCCCCTCCATCACCTAGCTGGAATGTAGTAAAGCTCTTGCCAGATGTTCTCCTTTTGTGGAGGCCCAAAACCAACAGTTCTCAATAATTCCATTACTTCCCAAAGTCATAGCCAGAATCCAGTCTGAACACACGATGGAGATCTGGTACAGCCTGTGCCACCAGCAGGGCCCTCAGACGCTTTAAAAAAAAAAACCCCAGAAACCTTTCTTTCCTCAACACTGCGACATTTCTTCCAGCCACTTCTTTGACAGAGATTTTATTGGTGGTTTTGAGCCTCGTTCTCCAAGTAAGAAAACATTACACTCTCTGTCAAAGGAGAGAATTGTGTCTTTAAATTTCACAGATATCACTGCATCTGCCCAAATATTTGCTGAATCTAGCTCCTTGCTGGCTGGGCTGTTAGCTGCCTGCTGAGTCAGGCGGGCAGGCTTTGTATTGACAGCTCCCTCTGCGTGAGTGGCAGTAAATGATGGTGTGCCTGCAATGCTGGAAAGCCGATACGATACAGTTTAGTCTCCTGCATCGACAAACAAGGCGGAAGGAAGACTGCTGCCTGATGTTAACAGGCCTTGCACTAATACGCAGCAGTACTGCAGCAACCGAGATGTCTGAGGGAGTCTAGTTTACCTTCAAGCCCCAAAAACACTCGTTTCTGTCCATTAGATGTTCCATCTCTTTCCCTTTCTTTAAGGGAAAAGGTGTTCCCCTCATCGAGCCAAGATGTCTCACCACAGCTCACTGAAGCCCCAAGTTGCCCGACGTCTGTATTCACTAGTTTCTTCCTTCACAAGCAAAAGGTATTAGCTAACCTACGAATTTCTGTTGCATTTCAGGATCACCCGCGTTTTCAACATTCTGCTAGCACATCCATGTTGTTACAGCCTATGAGTCTGGAAAGGTTGCCTTCTAACAGCAAAGCTACACCTTTAGAGGATCAGTAACATGGAAGTAACAACTCTCAAGTAGTCAAGACTCTCTGTTCAGCGCTACGGTATTTAAATGCTGAAGAATAATTACAACACTTTAACACTGCTCATCTATCAGAAACATCCAACTATTCTGAAAAGAATTTATACTATCACACTAACTGAAAAAATAACTTATTTTTATATTCCAGAAAATAACTACTAAATCTGGCAGGATCTGGTTCTGGTGGAAATGAGTCCAGAAATACCTACGTTTGCTAGCGATGATGTCAAGATCTCTCCAACTTTGCTTCCTAACCAAAAGAAAGACCTTTTTTTTCCTGTCTGAAGGCTTCACTGCTCTTCCTTGTATTTCTTCTTCTAGCTTTTCGTTTAATACTCCATAGTCTGGTTGGCCTGCATAACATTTCTCCTTGGCTTAAATCCTAAATATCACACTTTTTATAGAAATCTGAGTTTTCAATGCTTTTCTTATAACAAGTGTTACATGAGCTAAAACACTCTTTAATAAAATGCACTTAGAAATCATACACACTTCAGAAGCAGAACTTTGATGGAAAAGTTGGAACTGAAATTTATATTCAAGTGACCCCATTTTCAATCGCCTGACTTACCTGTTGCTGTTAACAAAGTGCACTCATGTCTTTTTTTTTTTCTTTTTATATGAGGACAAGTTGCACTTTGAATAAACAAAAAAATTTGCTGCTGCTTCTCAAAGTATGCTGTTACAGCAGTTGTGTAGGTTATAGCTAGAAAATGCTGAAAGCCAATAAAATGCAGTAGACGGTCTTTCTGTGGTGAAAAGCACCTTTACCTGGTTAATTATCCTTCCTACAATAATAACACAATATTAAACACTTCCAGACATTCATTTGAATAGTCTATTGTCAAAAAGCAAGTTATTATTAATAATTATTTTTTTTAAATTCCTCCTCCTAGGATGTTTTAAAAGTCTCTCCTTCTACAAAAGCATCAAATAGTCTACAACTTCATTACTATAAAACTTACATCTTAAAATTAAGAGCAGATTTATGGGCTATTTACAGATAGGGCTATTCAATTAGAACACAGAAGCTAACGATTTCATATTAAAATTAGGACAAATACTTTAATATTACAGGTGAGTAAGACTACGCAGGATACTCCAAGCCTTCACTTCCCTAGCACTGCAGAGAGCCGGCCACCACCAGCCCAGCCAGCACGGCTTCCAGCAGCCCCGTCTGCCAGCGCGCAAGCTCCAGCAGTACCAGACCGTGCAAAGTAAGCCTGCAGATAGGCAACACTTGCCTACTCCTCATGAGGGACTCCGATGCAGGAACCCAGGAACCATTGCCAGACAACAGCTTATGAGTCAAGCGCTACGGATGCAAAGACAAGCCTACCTTTCCGAGGTCTGGCGGCCACCCCAAGGAGGCCATCCTGCTCCCCTTACATCGCCCTGTCTCCCCTGCCCACAGCCCGGTTTTTACACCCTCCTCCCTCACGCTAGCACCAGTGTTTCGTAGGGTCCTGCAGTAAACCAGCTCAGGAAGAAACTAGCAGAAAACGGAAATATAAAAAAATCCCTCACTGGTTTCTGGCCAGATCACAGAAGTATTTCCCTGCCGGGCCAGAACACCAGTGTTGGCAGAACAGAACGGCAGAGCACAGGAACCAGACAAGGCCAAAGGCAGGGTTGTGTGAAGGGCCAGGGAAACCAGCCCGTCCCTTTTCAGGCATTTGCTAGCACTGAGACCAGCTTTACTTTAAAAACGTAGTGATTTCTTCAGGGAAAAAGAAAGGAAAAAAAAAAAAAAAAAAGACAAGACATCACTGTGGTGATGCATAAAATCCTGCAGTCTACTGTGGGACTACTGGCTTTACTGCATCATTGATACTATGCCAGCGTGTGAGAAAAATAACTGAATAAATGCATGTTTGAATTACATCAAACACCCATAAGCTTCACAAAATCTTAAAAATCTCGAATCCGCCCAGTGTTAGGGTAGAAACAGGTTACTAGGAAGTTCAGCACTGCCAGAACACTCTCACACACACACGCTTCATTGTTCACTTGCCAGAAATTTAGCCAAACTTTGTAAGAAGAGTAAATGAGTTTGAAGTAAATTGAGACAAACCCCATGATTTTTCCTTCTTTCTGTTTCTTCTGCAATTCAAAAGACAAAAAGTAAGAATTCTTATTTAAAAAAAAAATTAAGTACACTTTGAATTTTAGCCAAAACAAGTCTTGGGTTCCATGTGCCAAATAAGTTGCTTCTCTAAAATACTATAGCCCATTTTCTCTTCAGTATTTTAGAATCTCAAGCATTGCCAAAACAAGCCAATTTAAACACACTGCCTCTCTGGGTGGTGACTTTTAAGTTAAAATTTTGTTGGCCTTAAATCCTGCTTTTGCTTCTTTTCATGTTACTGCTTTTAGCTCTGGCAACAGTTTTCAGACTTTGCTTCCATTTGTATTTTACTTTTTCATACTCCAACACTCCAATACTATGAAATTTGTGCAAGTGCCCAGCTTTGCTCAGCCACTAAAAATAAAATACCGTTTATAAGTATTATCAAATGATTTTAACAGAAGACAGACTCTTTGCATTCTGTTAAATATGTAAAGTAACAAAACAAAAAAAACCAGTTTCTGCCTTTTTGAAAGGGACACCCACAACTCAGTAATTGGGAAAGAATTTCTTATACACCAATCACAAAGAACATCATTACCCTTCAACATACTATCACTTAAGTGTGCTGCAGATCACACTTCGTGAAAAGAGTAATAAGGCATCAAGTGTCTCTTCACACCCCAATTTAGACGGGAAGGCTTACTGACACAGGTTCCGAAAACCATCGACCTTCCCTCCCAGATGTCAGAGAGCAATTCAGAACAAACACAACATACAGCTCCACAACACAGGTTCACGTGGACTACAAATGCAGAGCATATTCCCTTAGAAAAGGCTGGCCCACATACTTCTAAGAAAATTAAGAAATACTTGTAAACTGAAGTGAACTCATAACTAAACAATCTTCACGTGAATTCAAACAAATGGGAGATGCTCACATAACTGAAGGGCTATATTAAATGATGTTTGTGTCCTTTTGAGCCCATTCCACAGACGTGTGGGATTTCCCTGACAGCCAAACCAACACAAGTACTTTATTGAATTTTCACAAATTATATGAAAGCCCAGTGAATTAAACAAATACACATTAAGGATGTATGGCAGGATGCATGTGAAACAAATGTAAAAACTGAAGTACAAAGAGCTCCAGTAGCAATTCTGTCCTACGTCATTGCACTTAAGATATCTTGTGATGTAAGGCTTATACTTAAAAGGTCACACTAAGGAAATAAACTTGCACATCACTCAGGTGTATATATATGCAATTTGGACTTTAAAAACAATTCGGTGTACATCATCGATTACAGTATCAACTTTACATTAGAGAATATGGATTGTTGTTAGGAATTTATTCCTTCCTCGGCTTTTCTTTTAAAACAGCAAGAAATAAATCTTAAGCCACTTCCTTTTACATTTTCAAGTTCACTGTTAAATTTTTAAACATCAGGGGCATAACTTGCCTTGAGTAAGTTAAATCTTCTTAACCAATTATCAAGAAACCGTAACATTGCATACACTTTAGCCCCTAAGATCTCCTTAGCCTAGTTTCCATCTTCCTAAAGGACTCCGAGCGTATCATTATCTTAATGCCGAACCTACAATGCCAGAAACAAGAGAAAACTAAAAAAAAATACTACGAAATACTACACTAAAAAGATGACAATAACAGACAAAAAAGGGCACAGATTTTATTAAAAGAGGTTCAAAGCGAACAAAAACCTCACACATGGTGGGGCCTCTCAAGATCTGTGAAGGCCCTAAGTTATCTGCAGACTAATTAGGTTCTTCAGATCCCTTAAAAATCTAATACACCCAATTCGTACAGCATTTCAATTGAATATAGGTTCTTAACTCTTTCATCATAAAACCAGAGTTTAGCAGTCTATAAAAGACTGTAAAAATACAGATGAAGCTAAGCAAATTCATCTTATTTGCCATCAAGAATGAAGTACATTTGAAGCCAAAATTCTACACTCATTGCACTTGATGAAATCCAGAGTAATGCTACCTACAATGCTAGTTACAGACAAGTAGTAGATGCCAATCCAATGTGGCGCCTGTATTGATCTCCTGTTGTACTTCACAATTTTTCTATTGAGAGTCAGTTACATCTCCTTCACACCCACATTCCTCGTTCTAACACATGGTTTACAAGATCTCATTAAATCATAACAATAAATTTTTTGCTGAACAGAAAATAAAAAAATTATGGAAGGGAACATCTGTATTTCAAACAGGTCTACCAGACTCCACATTTTGCCTAAGAAAAACAGCGACTACAATTACAACAGCGTCATTATTATGTGCATGCCATCTTTTACAGAAGAAAATCCACTGAGAGCCATTTTTAAAAGAGCTCCAACAGTAGAAGTCTGTAACTGCAGCAATCTTAAGGCTGTTAAACTTCCAGACCACAGCCACAGCAGGCCTGATTAGCTCAATCATGGCACCTTGTTGACAGCAGTTGAGAGCTCCAAACTGAATCTAAATCATATCAAGCAACTCAAAGCACAAGCAGAAGTACTCAAAAGCATCACGGATATTGAAATAAAAAAAGGATGGATAACCTACAGAAGGTGGTGAGTGACAGCACATATTTCAACAACAAAAAAAAGTAGTCAGAACAAGTCTAGAAGTCAACTTCACAAACGCTCTTAAATTGCGCAATATTTTAAGTTTAATGTTCTGTTTGAACTTAGTGATTGCAAATATGGTTATACCGCAAAAAAAGTTACGGGGGGTGGAAGGCAATATGCTATTGATGAGAGGTAGAGTGAAATAAGAGCTAAATGCTCTAGCTAAGTTTCTGCTAGCTTTTTCTTTGTCCCTCGACGTTGCCAGCCTCATTTGCAAGGAAAAATATCTCTGCAGGATTTAGTTTGTTTACTTTTCAAATGCAGCAGAAGTAATTCAAGGCCACCAGCAGTCTGAAGAGGAAGAATGAACCACCTGTAGAGGTCAGCATTCTAAAAGCGTATCAGTAAAAATGAAGCTAAATGTGTCAAATTTTCTATTTAGGAGAAACATTATACTATGCCTGTTGTGTAATCTAATTCAATGTACACATGCATGTATTCTTCTCCATCCTTTTGACAAATACCACAGGAATAATTTCGCTCTGATTAATACAACGCAGAGGCAGATGAAAACAAACAACATTCCTGAAGTGGTTCATCACAGGAGTAATACTTGAATAAGACCAGTTTCCTGCAGCGGAAAAGAGCCACCACTGTGGCTGTTTAATTAATTTAGTGTCAGTAATTTCTATAGAGAATTGCTTAGGAAAACAAATACATAGATGGCACAGTCTACTTCCAAATTTACATACAATGTTTCTATATTAAATCAAATGATAAAATTACTTCCCAGACCACAGAGTTTTGCTCAACTCGTATCACAAAATGTACAAGCTATAGTAAAGGTCTTTCTGGAAGACTGAAAAATACATGTTCAAATACAATTCAAAAATTTTAAAATGCATACTGTACAACAATTAAAATCTCTTTTTACAAGATCATGAAAATGAGTTAGAAAAGAATACATGTATTATTAATATGCTATAAGGTGAAAAGGATTACAAGAATTCCAATCATTACATCTTATCTCTGAAAGTGTATGAGACACATCAAGCAAGGTATCAGGTTTAATCAAAACTTTCTATTGATTTCAGCAGGAAACTAGTACATAAAATCTCCAATTTGTTTCTTTTGGTTACATGTAATTCTTTGTTGACCCAGGTATTTCAGATGCATTTGCTCCTTGCATGAAGAAGAGAGAAGCAACTGGATTTTAAGTTACAAAACTGAAAAGGAAAAGATGACAGTTATTATACTCTTTTCCACAAAAAAGTTAGTTAAAAAAAAAGTAATGAGCTTCCAGCAATAACATTAATACCTAATTCATCTACAAAACTTTGGTTTGGAATTCAAACGAGTTTCCAGAAAAATAGTCAACTAGGCATCAACACTATGAGGCAGCAGAAAGTTACTATATCTGCTTAGCAAGTAGGACACAGAAACCGTATTTGTGCTCTGAAGTGGGTCAGTATGAACAGCATAAATTTAAACAAAATTATGTTTCACCCTGGAGCATTAACTCACTGTTTTTTTTAAATACTTTACCCTCATTCCCTTATGTTTGTTTATCATTGTATTTGGTCTTTAGGACATGCTACAAAAGATTATTTCTGATTTCCAATCCTTCCCTTTGGGAAATAGCTTTTCTTCAAGGCTACAGAATCACAGAATCACCAAGGTTGGAAAGATCTCTAAGATCCTCAAGTCCAACCATCCACCCAACACCACCAGGCCTGCTTAAACCATGTCCCGAAGTGCCACATCTACACTTTTTTTGAACACCTTCAGCAATGGGGTCTCCCCCGCTGTGCTGGGCAGCCTGTTCCAATGCCTGACCACTCTCTCAGTAAAGAAATTTTTCCTAATACCCAATCTAAACCTTCCCTGATGCAACTTGAGACCATTGCCTCTTGTCCTATCACCAGTCACTTGGGAGGAGAGACCAACACCCACCTCACTACAGCCGCCTTTCAGGTAATTGTAGAGAGCGATAAGGTCTCCCCCCTCAGCCTCCTCTCCTCCAGACTAAACAGCCCCAGCTCCCTCAGCTGCTCCTTGTAAGACTTGTGCTCTAGACCCTTCTCCAAGTTTCCATCATCTTCATTACACACCCAGTTACTGTATTTGGATCCGGCCGTTGATTACACAAACCAGCCAATCTCCAGACAATCACTTCTGCGACAGAGACTAGCAGCAATGGTCAACGGGTTGACCTGACGAAGCATTTGTTTAGGAACCTGCTTCTCCCAAGTCACAGTCTTGGCTGTTTGAAATTTTTTGCATTAAAAACAAGGAATCCATCTAGTAATCCAGAACACTCATGTTATCCAACTACACAGACAAAGCAAGCAAGAAGTTCTTTGAATAACACAACCTTTGAGAAATCCTATCAGCAGAACTCCCTGCGTCAAGGAGCTCTGCACTCTTCAGCCTATTTAAGCAGCCAGAGTGTGAAGGAATTACCTGGGTGCATGATCAGAATATTTAATATCTCGCACTGTCCAGATTCACAGTGAAGCTATCAAATAACAGAGCAACTACTTCAAAGCAAACTTTTTTGCTGACTACCACCGTCAGCAGTACCAATAACAGCAGCAACGCTCAGTTTGGTGCCAGGTTACACACTGCACTGAATTGTCTATCACAGTTTGGAAAAAAACACTGTTATAGATGGCAAACACGATCTTTCACTATCACTGCCAGAACCGCTGTATGCGGTGACAGAGACTGTCTCCCTACAGCTTCACCATCACCTAATTTTAGGAAGCACTGAAGTACTCGGCCATTTCTGAGAGCCTTAAGTGGATTAGCATTTATTAAAAAACTTACTTGAAATCCTGTCTCACAAAGCATGTCTTCTGTAAGTCTTCAACCAAAAAATACTTGCAGTCACTGTGCTAGAAACACTTCAGACAGAAGGTGCCATTTCCTTGTCAACAGATTTCCACTGCATACCCACATCTGTAATATGTGGTAGCAAAAGTAGACAAGAATAAACATTGAAAGAAAATATAAAAGTCTGAAATGGTTACACAGTCCAGAAAATAAATACATATGTGTGTGTATAAACAAAAAATATAAAAAGTATCATCCAAATAAATCACTACATCCTTTAGCCACCAAGTTCAAGAAACCAGGTTAAACCAGACTGAAAAAAAAGAAATCCCCGAAACTCACAAATCATTTTCAAACTGCAGAAGGTATTTTTATACAGCAATTACACATCAAAAATACAAAAAAATATATGTCAAACAGGGAGAGTTTCAGCAAATTTGATGTCCCTGGTGACAAACTTGCAGCATTAACCACAGAGATTCATCCTCGTCTGAAGTCACTGATTTCTCTGAGAAGACTGTGGACTCCAACACAGCGCCGACAGGAAGCTTCCAATGCCACGTCTGTCTTAGCACTTCGAAAGAGTGAACCTGGCCAAGCAGCCTCTTTACAGAAGTTAAGCAGCTATCTATTGATACAAAGAGGTACAGTTTGCAGAAACCTCTCTGAATTGACGGTGTACCCTTTTCTAGAAAAGCCTGTAGAAAAGTTTGCTCTCTTCCCAGTAAAATTCTCTGTTAGGTTGTTTTCTCTTAAGTTTCCAAATGTACATGATGAATTCAGCAAAAGCTTTTCTGACTCAGTTGTAAACAAAAACCATCTGAAACAAATTAAGAGTAAAAACAGTCTGATCTAGAGCTGCATAAAGTTCACTACTCCTAAAGACCCAGAATCTTTGAAATGGTTTCAAATGCTTGAGCTATCACACAGAAGTATCCTTCCTCTTTCTCACAAGACTGCATCTCACCATTCAAGTAAAGTTTCTTAAGATGCAGGGCAAAGCTGAACCTGAAAAAAAATTAAAACAAACAAATAAAAAATACCCACACTTCAAAGTAGCTGTAGAATTTTTTTATTCAGACATTATCATCTGGCCCACTGCCAAAAACCTCCCTAGAGAAATCAATAGCTGCATCACTGCAAACAGCGTTTCTTCTGACCTCTTCGTACACAGACAGTTACAGGAGAAGCAATTGAACCACAGCAGAGGCCAGAAACTAGCTCTGTCACCAAAATTTAGAAGAGTTCGGCAGACTTTCTAAAAGAAGGGAGACATCTCCACAAAATAAACAGAAAAAAAAAAGAACCTAGCAACAGGACTGCTCTTCTCTAACGAGTGACTGGAGAATGCAAGACGCAGAAATTCCAGGAAAGTGCAATATCGCTCTAGAATTCGTCTCTCCACATGTTAGCGTATGGGCAACAGAACAAGCAAAATAAATGTTCATAAAATGATTGCCCAGATAAACAAACCTACCTGTAATTTAGGAATACAAAACTGAATTGTAAATTTTCATGATCTGCTACAGCAGCATATTAGTGTTTAATTGAGCACAATACTGCAAATGTTCTACTGAACTATTTATTATAATATACTTACACAAAATACTATGGTAGAATGTTGAAGAGGTGTGAGGATAAGGGAGATAATACAGCCGAGAGGTATTCATCCAACATTAGACACCGGACACCAACATTCAAATTTTTAAAAGGAGCCACAGGGAAAGTACAACTTTGTTTTTACTTCAAGTTTGCCCTATCTGTGTCTATGTCCTCATACATAAGGAACTTGAGGTTTATTCCAGAAATTGTTTAATTTAAAACAATTGTACCACTTAAGATTCAGCCGAAGATACAAACTCATTAATTCTCCATGCTGAACACTACACTTACTTCATTATCACAGGCAAGTGCCTACAGTTACAGTTGTTCCACAAGCCTAAACATTTTTTCGAGCACTGTATTTGATATTCTCTACTGCCTGTATCTGAAAGGAAATTTAAAAAAAATAATAATACATCCAATAGGTATGAGGACAGCCACTCTGTCTGGAAGTGGTCTCTTGGAAGGCATTCACTGCCATTATTCATGATGAGGCTTGGGGTTCCACCCACCCCCCCCCACAAGCTTACTGATGCACCCAGCCCTGGGCTGGGTCAACCCACTGTTTGACTGCCATTAATCTCTTCTCCCTGATCAACAGTATAAACTACTACACATCCGGCAACCACAGTGAAATTCAAGTTTAGCCAGGTAGGTATCTATCCTGAGTTCAGTTTAGCTATCCGACATGTATATTTAAGGTTCTCGGAACAAAATTCTGGCCAGAATTTCAATAAAGATTTCAGGAAGAATCATTAGATATCAGAAAGGTTTTTAATTTTTTTTAATTAAGCACATGGAGTTCAACTGCTTTTCTATGCTATAGCCTGACATCACACCATCTGATTTCATTCTTTTATCTGGTAAACTTACTACATGACCTGCAGTTTCATTCATGTGTCCTGAGCCATCACTACCCTATCTACTCAGACTGAAAGTGAATTTTAATGGAGATTCCTACCTTCATTTAAAAGTTACAAACTCCAAAACCATAACTGTTTTTAATACGTAGGCTACCACTATTCTAAATTATCTATTCCACTTTATCTCATACAGGACTAATTACTTTCAGTTTCACAGAATCACAGAATCTTAGGGGTTGGAAGGGACCTCTGGGGATCATCTAGTCCAACCCTCCTGCCAAAGCAGGGTCACCTACAGCAGGCTGCACAGGACCTTGTCCAGGTGGGTCCTGAATACCTCCAGAGAAGGAGACTTCACCACCTCCCTGGGCAGCCTGTTCCAGGGCTCCATCACCCTCAGAGGGAAGGTCGTCCTCGTGTTCAGACAGAACTTCCTATGCTTCACTTTGTGCCTGTTGCCCCTTGTCCTGTCGCTGGGTACCACTGAAAAGAGCTTGGCCCCATCCTCTTGACACCCACCCTTCAGATATTTATAGGAATTTATAAGGTCCTCTCTCAGCCGTCTCTTCTTCAGGCTAAACAAGCCCAGCTCCCTCAGTCTTTCCTCATAGGACAGATGCTCCAGTCCCCTCACCATCCTCGTAGCCCTCCGCTGGACTCTCTCCAGTAGCTCCTCATCTTTCTTGAACTGCGGAGCCCAGAACTGGACAGAGTACTCCAAATGAGGCCTCACCAGGGCAGAGTAGAGGGGAAGAAAAACCTCCCTCGACCTGCTGGCCACACTCCTCCTAATGCACCCCAGGATCCCACTGGCCTTCTTGGCAGCCAGGGCACACTGCTGGCTCATGGTCAACCTGTTGTCCACCAGCACACCCAGGTCCCTCTCCACAGACCTGCTCTCCAGCAGGTCCACCCCAAGCCTGTACAGGTGCATGGGGTTGTTCCTCCCCAGGTGCAGGACTCTGCACTTGCCCTTGTTGAACTTCATCAGGTTCCTCTACGCCCAAATCTCCAGCCTGTCCAGGTCTCACTGAATGGCAGCACAGCCTTCTGGTGTATTCACCACTTCCCCCAATTTTGTGTCATCAGCAAACTGGCTGAGGGTACTCTCTAACTCTTCATCCAGGTCATTGATGAAGAAGTTCAACAAGACTGGGCTGAGTACTGACCCCTGGGGGACACCACTAGCTACAGGCCTCCTACTAAACTCTGCGCCACTGATGACAACCCTCTGAGTTGTGTCATTCAGCCGGTTCTCAATCCATCTCACTGACCAAAAGGAAGGCTAGGGACAATGTGGGGCCGCTGCTGAACGAGGCGGGTGTCCTGGTGACAGAGGATGCAGAGAAGGCAGAGCTACTAAATGCCTTCTTTGCTTCAGTCTTCAGTGCTAAGACTGGCCCTCAGGAATCCCAGGCCCTGGAGGTAAGAGAAGAAGCCTACAGAGACGATGACTTTCCCTTGGTCGAGGAGGACTGTGTGCGGGATCGCTTAAACGATCTGGATGTCCACAAATCCATAGACCCCAATGGAATGCACCCACGAGTGCTGAGAGAGCTGGCGGATGTCATTGCTGAGCCACTCTCCACCATCTTTGAGAGGTCCTGGAGGACAGGAGAGGTGCCCGAGGACTGGAGAAAGGCCAGTGTCACTCCAATCTTCAAAAAGGGCAAGAAGGAGGACCCAGGGAACTACAGGCCGGTCA
>Ga0065711_1035094_pt1 | contig 22824 bp, 14 predicted proteins | sample Hoacrofraction12_FD_59098 | JGI IMG/M metagenome (GOLD analysis project Ga0065711, IMG submission 59098) | Hoatzin crop microbial communities from Cojedes, Venezuela - Epithelial fraction 12 v2 (version 2) | ecosystem: Host-associated > Birds > Digestive system > Esophagus > Crop | place... | reverse complement strand
CCCCCCCCCGGCAGCGTCCGTGGGCAGGGAGCGGGGGGACGGAGAGTTGGGATTGGCTTCTCTTTGCGTGACGGGGAGATGCGGGAGTGTAAAATCAGCATTATCAGGGGGTGTGAATGCCTCTCCCCGGGCCGTGAAGCTAGAGGGGGTTGGGCTGCTGGCTCCGTCAAAAGATGTTGTGTGACAGAATTGGTGCCCCTTCCCTGGTCCTACGCACGTGGTGATATCTTCTTCCTCTCATGTCTGCAAAGCCTCAGCGTCAGAAAAACAAAAAACGAGGGAGAAGGGTTGAGAAAGGAAGGCTGAGACAGGAACACACAGTTGGTACCAACCCTTCCCTCCATTTTAAATTCTGGGCCTAACCCACCTGCGATCACAAGGATTAAGGACTACAAAACACGGTTTAGATTAATTACGAGTGAGACTTGAAAGGCCGGGAGCTTTTGGAAAGGGGCTCAAAAATCCCTCAGATGGGGCCCTGAGCATGCTTTGTTTAAATGAAAAGAAAAATAAAAAGGGAAACAAAAGAGAAACAAAAAAATGGGTTCTACCAACAGCACATGCACAAGTAAGGATCTTGGCAAAGAGCGTGCTTGTGGGATTTGCATCGCTTCTTGCGGGAGGACCTGCAAGAGCACAAGGAGGTCCGTGCTGGTGTGGAGCTTTGCTTCCTTCGCCCGCAAAACTGCGAGAGGTAGAGCCACCGGGGTGGGAGGCAAGAGAACAACTGGCTGGCCTGTGTGATAGTCACAGCAGCAGCGACAGTGCTGATGTCCTGAGAGCTTTGGTCGGTACTTGAGCCCGGCTCCCAATGTGCTCGGGCGTTCTGGTCAACTCACCCTGCTCCATCTGTAAAACATGGCTGTTAATTGCCAATGCACAGATTTGTGATGAGCTCAGATTATTAATATTTTGCATTGCTTGGAGAGCCTTGATTAGAAAGTGCACAGAAGGCTAGACCAGTATTTTCTTCTTTTCTTGAGCTGAATTACTCACGTTCAGAAAAACCTATTTCTGCATAGGCTCTGTGAAATGTTTGTCCTAATGCTCGTTTGTCGGGAGTGGCACTGGTGGAATGGGTGCTGGTGTGAAGCAGATGTATCTGTGTAATAGTTTACTTTGATGGCTCCTTTAAGAGGCTTCATAATCTTTATATTTTACCATTGGGTTTGGAATTTTATGCTCCTTTAACAGGTGTATTAGCTCGATCAGATGTTTTCATTTTAAACTATTGACTTATGAGCACATGGCCTGCAGGGATTGATGTGCAGCAAATTGATTCCTTTTAAAAGATTTATTCTTATATTCTCTTTTTATTTAGTGTAGGAGTTCACTAGAAAACATAAATGATTGATAATGACAGTTCATGAGCAAAAATGAAAGTGTCCCGCAATTAAAACATTTGTTTCCCTTAATTTAAAAGCACATCTGTAAGAAATCAGTGAAGATGGAAGAACACATATTAAAATCCAATCTAAAATCAGACAGAGTTTAGTTTTCTGGGTTAATGTTTAACAAAAACAGCTTTTTAAACATTTCTTCTTCACTCACAGCCGCTATTGTTTTTGTGCTCTTGTATCGTTCAAAGAGTTCAAGTTATTTGAAAAGGATGTGTACAAAGATTACCTTAAAATAGCTCATTGTAAACGCTCCCTACCTGATGAATTTGTCCTATCAGAACCAACATCCATTTTAGCAGAATCCACTAAAAAAGCTCAATCTGTTCAGCCCGTGAGATGGAATGCAGCAGCAGAGTCCTGCCATGAAAATAGCTTGTGTAATCAGTGGAATATAAATGGCAACAGCATCTTGTACTCCCTTTTATGATGGTGGAAAGAGCAGGAATTCAGTGGGCAGCCATATGACCAGGTCCTGCATGACTGAGAAGCTCACATTTTTGCATTGCAGTGTGGCATAGGATCTCATGTGTCCAAGAGGAGGTAAATTGTTCCCGTGCCTTGTGACCAGAATCTGTTTCTGGAGGAAGAAGGGGAATAAAAGACCATTATTTTAGCAAAGGCATTAGAAATCTGTGCGACTGCTGGAAGCATTAATTAACAAAATATTTTTTCATAATGGCTAGCATTCTTCTGAAAGTAAGAGTGGGGAAGCTGCTTGAAATAAAAAACTGCATATATGTCTGGGCAGCTTATAGTTTCAAAGCACTGCCTATGCTGACAGAAGAGGCAAGGACATGGCAATTACTAAAGGTTTAATACAAGGATAAATTTAAAGCAACTTTGTTCCACGTATGGGCCTCCTACATGAATGCATGATTTCTGTGTTGGTGCCAATGTGGGTGGCGTTCGTTAGACTCTGGTTGGAGTCCAGTCTGCATTGCTGCATGAAACGAGTGTGATGGGGTCAGGTCAGTCCTCTCTGAATGATAATCCACATCATAAAGCTGCTGTAAATGATTCAGCATGGTTTAGTATTATTTTCAGCCAGTGCCCAGGAGAGGCCAGGACTGAGCTAGCATTAAGAATGAATTGTCCATGCTTCCCACTCTTATATAACTGCGGGTTCAGGTCACAGAGAAGTACGTCAGGAAAATGAGCGCAGCCTCCTTCCACAATGTACATTACTTGTCTCCCTTAAGCAAAGGCTGTGAACCAGCGTGGAGGGATTGGGCTACGTGGGCTACAAATGCGTCTGGTTTTCAGAAAGCACCTCAGAAATTCCCAGAGAAATTGAGTTATGGTTCTGCAAGTTGCCAGGACTTCTAGGAAAGGTGCTGAAAACCCTCTACTTCCACAGTGACCGGGGACATTTCCCCCATTTTTGTATGCAGTTGGCATGGTGGGTTTGCACTTTTAGTTTCTAAGTGGATATAGTGTGTTAACTTAAAGCCAACAGTTCATTTGCAGACAGGTTATTGCTGCGGTTGGTGGCCATTGTGATCTTTTTTACTGCTTGGTTCTTCTTTGATCTCTTACTACGGCACCTTTGCAACATGAATTTCATTAAATTGTTGTTTGAGGTCATACCGAATTGCCATTTTCTTCTATTGTCATCCTCAAAAGGGTCTGAATAAGTTACTGATGTAGATACCTAGCCAGTTTTTTAAGTGATTGTAGAAGTCTACAAAAAGGCAGACTGGGATGCAGGACTTCAGAAAGGGATAGACCAGAAGGAAAGAGAGAAAATTCACAAAAAGCAGAAACTGTAATTCCTAGTTGTCTAAACGTGATTTTGTAGCAGCTACATTGGGGCTGGGCTGATGGCTATATGATTGCTCCATTTCATTGAGTAAAAGACATGAATATTGTGGAGTTTTCCTTACACACCAAGAAAAAAAATAAAGCAGAACTCTGTGTGCTTCAGACTTGGCTAGCAAGTCCAGTGGAGAACAGATGGAAACTCTGCCAAGTCCTTTTTCATTGAAGAGTTTTCTTGAAGCTTGAAGAGGGGAAGATGAGAGCACTGCAGACAAAATTGCTGATTCCTGCTCAGGGCACTGCTCTCTTCCCTGAGCTTAGGACCATCCTGCAAACATGGGCTGGGCAGCTGGCAAACCTAGGCTGAGTTCAGTGGCTGTGTTTGTGGGTGCTGCCCAGGCACAAGGACCGTTTGACTTGGGACTGAGATTGAGCAAAATCTGCTGGATTTTGTTCATGTATTTTTAGGAGTTTTGAAACCTTGATGTTCTGCATTGCTGCAGATGGACTGCTGCAGCCTGTCCCTGGGCAGTGGGAGATACCATGTGGAAGGCTCAAGGGTGTTGCTGCTGCTGTCTCATGATGGGGCGTACACTATCAGCTATAATGTCATACTAGTGCAGACCCCACACTTAGCCTCTTCTTGCCCTGTAGAAACGTGAGTATCTTTTTTTTTCCTAGTTCTTCAGCAGTTACATTGTCTTTCCAAGTACAAATATGCTCCTTTACTTACAGACTTTTCTCTCCTTTAGGACTGTACAATCCCATTATTTCAGAGTGGACTGTGTCCTAAAAGAGCAGCAAAAATGTTTGTTTCTGGTTTGGGTCTTTTTGTTGCTCTTATATGTAAAGAAATGCTGTGAAAAACCCATGGAGATGGAGTTCATTATGTTAATCCCATCTCTAAAAACGCTGCCGTGCTGCGGGCCTTTGTTGTCAATAAAATGTCAAGCAATGGCATGTACAGCATGTTGTGCAGACTTCAAAATGCCGCAGCTGTAGGGCTGTGCTGTGTTTTCTACACAAGAGCTGAGAAATATGGGAGGGATTAATATCGGGTGCAAGCCTAAGTGTTAATACTGAAAACCAAAGCAAAAAAAAAAAAAAACACAACACCACCTTACAAAGAGTTTTGTTCAGCGTATTTGTAAAAATCGGTTGTCATTCTTCATACTTTGAAAGACATTTGTTCACATTTCAAAATTTAGCCCTAGTTTACCCAGGAAAACCGGTATACTAGTTTGCTTTTTCAAAGGGGCAATATCTTTCCAAGTGTTAATGCCAGTGTACAGCCTAGTAGTTTCAAAGAAGGGCAAAATCTAAAAAATTGGGACCTTTTGGTGCTATAAGGTAGTTACAGCCATTAATTTATCACGCTTGTGATAATATGGGGTCAGGTGAAATACCAGGAAGCAAATTGCCCTTTTGATACCAGCAGAAGGGATTTTTCTTCAGCACTGAGCTGTTCCATGAAATAGTGGATTTTGTGTTGTAAAGGTCCTGATGCACAACTGTGACCAGTTTGAAGGGCTCCCCTCCTGTTGTGGGCATGCCTGGCTCCGGGAAGTTGAGCCAAATACATTAATAATATGACCCTCACTGGAAGAAAACAATGGGGAAAATACTACTTTCCTAGAGATGTGTTTTTATAGGTGTAGTACAGAGACTAAAGGGCAGCACCATTTTTCATTCTCCTAAACTCTGTAGCAGGAAACTTTGCCAGAGTCTGGGCATAAGGTAAGGAGGGTAATGCCTGTGAGCAGGTAAACTACTCCTAACTCTGGAAGAAGTGTCACACCTTGTTTCTCAGATGTAGCCTTCTGAAAATTTTCCTATTTTATTGAAGGAGTATGACCATCTCTTCTTTTCACACAGCACTGACACAGTGCTAGCCACTGGTCTGCATTAATACCAGGTCTACATTACGGACACGGTTTCTACTGATTTTCAAGAACAACTAAATACATTGGAACGAGGGCTGGCCATACTATGCTAGTAAATCAAGACCAGTGTTTTAGTTTAGGATATAAGTGGCATGAGGGTTGTCGTGTGGAAGTAAGAGGGATGAGGGACGATGGCTGTCATTTCAGGTCATGTAGGAAGCTCTAGCCTAATCCATAACCAAAGCATTTTCATCTCCATGCTGCTTTCACGCTGAGTTCAGTGACCGGATGGCAGAAGGAAGAGACATATTACTATTATTATTTGATTTGTGCGAGCCCCTGTGGCCTTCCCACTGTACTCGCCTGGATTGAGCCTTGCCTTCTGCACGGGGGGGCCGGCACTCTGCTGTGCAACTCCATCCACCTCTCCCTGGAGCAGCTTTGTTAGGTTTCACATAATTACAGTTGATGTCTCTCAAAAAATATTGCATGTTATGTTTTATGTTCCTTTTTGACACCTCATGATAGGGTTTCTTTCAACAAATCACCATGTGCAAAATGTGGAAAGATTGCAGCTGTAAAATTAATTTCATTTGTATTTAGGCAGGTGTGGGTATTAAGAGACAACCAAACTCTGGCATCATAAATCCTCTTCCAGAAGAAAAAAATGTTAGTGTCTGCATTCTGGGTTTCTCTTGTCTTCCAGGCTCTTTTTTGTTGTTTCATTGAACATGCTGGTGCTGCCAGGTTCCTTAGAGCCGTTCTCATTTTGTCTGCTGCTGGTTTGTGTGCTGATTCAATAGCTACAATAGTGTATCCTTTCTCCTTCCCTCCTTCCCTCCCTCCCTCCTTCTTTCCCTTGCTTCTCTCCTTCCTTCTTCTCTTTCTCCGATATGGGGGCAGACAACCTGAAAAATACTTTCATCAGCACATAAAAAGGTTACACTTGCAACCAGCTCTGCATCTAGTGATTCTGTAACAAACTGTTTTATCAAACCTCATTTTTTTCAGTGGGGGAGCATCTCTTTTCATGTGTAATGTCAACAGAGATGCTATCTTTATTTGTGGTTTTGGGGTGTTACAGGTAGCTCCAAAAACACCTGCACCTCCAGAAAAGTAGTTTTCTGCTTGGAGGAGGATCTGGATTTAGCACAGGGAGCCGGGGTTGTTGTCAGGGCTTTGGTGGGTGGTGTGGTCTGCTGGGCTAAGTTAGGCAGCAGCACGGGACTTTCTAAGGGTAGGTATGAGGATGAAGAGGTGCTACTTTTGCACAGAGCCCTTGTGACTCTACTGACATTTCTACTTGGAAGAATCCCCTTTTTAAGGGCGAGAAATAGTTTAGTTTGTCTGCTTGGCCCTCTGTGATATGTTCCTACCTCACACTAATGCCAGTCGTATCAGATAGTTCTAATTATAAATGTGACAGCTCTGAGAATTTGGATTTTTAAATCCTATTTTTTTTCATGTGACATATTGCAACTCCAAACCAGAAAAAGTTACTGGTAGACTTAACCAGGTTAGAAGGCAGTGCTTTAGCCACAGAAGCACCTAGTCTGCACCTGGATTTGAGCCAGGGAGTACATCTGCTATGTATCTCAGAGAGAAAAACGAAAGTATCCTATGGCATGAGATTGGTATCAGCAGGGTCCCTTGCTTCCAACCATGCACATTTGCTCTAAGTCATGAAATTAATTAATGGAGAAGATTTCTTGTAGAATAGAGCAGCAGTTCTGATTTACATGACTTCTGTGCATTTGCAAGTATTTTTTCCCCCTATGGCTAGAGCTGTATTAACAGGTTTTGTTCCAACAAAGAACGAACTTACGCCCACGTATTAGGCAGAGATGTCAGGGATCCAGTCCCCGCCACAACTTTGGCGTTCCCTCCCGTTTATTTATTTGCACTGATCCAGATGCCCCCCTCTCTGCCGCGTCTCTCTCCCCCCCAGCTTAGCTACTAAGCAACCTCTTCGGTCGCTGCAGTGAATCAGCACTTCTGGCAGGCTCGTCCCTCCCGCGCGCTGCCTCCAAGCACAACGCCGGTGCGGCGCACAGACCCTTCTTGGTCTCGTTCACCGCTGAAGGAGCACGGCTCGGCCCTGAAGGCAGAAGTTTGCTCCCCGTTTTGCAAAATAGCAAATAGTCCATCGGAAAGTCGCACTGGCTTTTCTTCCTTTTAGGAGAAGATTTTTGCTGATGGTGTCCAGGGGATATTTGCAGCCCCATTTAAAGCACCATGTGGGCATTCGGATAGTTTGTAATACGCGTAATAAATATACTAAGAAAAAAAAAGAAATTGAAACTCGACACACTGCACTTGGCAATGACGGACCTTGTAAGATTCACAGATCTTTGAAAATTTTCAGAAACTCTCTGAAATAACTGCAGAAAATAAACAAAAATCCAGTAAACACATAAGCTCTCTCCCTTCTCCAGGCTTGTTTGCAAACCCTTTTTCAGGTCATGCTACCTTCAAAAGAAAGGAAGAGAAGGGAAATCCTGTATTTGTTTCTTTACAAGGAAGATTTTCAAACCCAGGAAGGTCTCTCACTCCAGGTAAAACCCCTCAGAAGATACTCAGTTTCTCTCTGGGCCTTTGGAAATGTTCCCCAGATTATTCACATCTTCTTTGGTCTGGCAATACAAAGCAAGAGGGTGTTTGTAGACCCCTTGCTTGGAATGAATAATACTTGAAAGCACAGCTAATCTCACTGAGCTAGTTGGTGAATAAGGTGTTACTGAATTAAAGGCTCAGAGCACGGCCTGCAGGAAGGGCTAAATCCTGCTTCGCTGGAATCTGTGGCGAGGCTGTTGTTGATGGTGTTGCAGAAGGGCAGGATCAGGCTCTGTGTTTTGCTTTGAATGCATTTTTCTCAAATGGTAAGGGAAATGAAAATAATTTGTTTCCAAAAACAGTTTTCTCATAACCAGTACAGATTATGGCAGCAGGATTCGGAGGTCCTGAGCTGTATTTTTGTTGTTTTATTGTTGAATAGTTTTTCCTGCTCTTACCTTCAAATCTGAACTCAAATCGTGGCTCAAATCCTTTGTGTGTGTTTTCATGTGTGGTCCTGTAGGCGTTGTTTTCCTTAACCTCCATTGATGTAAACAGTTAAATAACTGAGGGAACTGGAACCATCTAGCGGTACTCCTCTTCATCAGATAATTGGCGCTTTGTAGGCCTAATATGCAATATGTTGATTAGTGCTTTTGTTATATTAAGGAGTTTATTTTTACTGTGCACCAAATCTACTGTAGATTAGTCTCTTGTATGCAGTTCATTAAATGTCTTGGATGCAGTTTTCAAAGTGATGTCAACCTTGCCTTTACTTGGGAACTCAGTCCCGCAGAACATCACGATAGAATATATGCATGCAATCCCTGTCATCTCGAGTGAGACACTGGGGACATCCAGAGTTCAAAACAAGAGCTCTTGGTGTTGGCTCTGAAGTGCCAAAGCTCCTTAGGTGGTCTCGAACAGACTCGTCTCCTTCTGTAGATGGTGCACTGAGAGTGCCCTACAACATGCGCTCATCAGCGGAGCGCTGCACGTCTCAGACGGCGTGTGTAGGTGTCCATGTCGTACCTGGTATGCTGAAGTGTTCTTGCTTCTGCTGTGCAGTGAGTGATATGAAAGAATACATGCAGGTGTTGGCCCGTGGAGGGATGCGTGACTATGAATGGAGTCTGTATTTTCAAAAGTGGTGCATTGTCTTGGGGATTAACGGGAAACTTGATCATCCGGTTATTGCCTGCAACTGCATACCTGGTGAATACACCGAGTGTTCCATGTCTAGTGGTACAGGTTTGTGTTTTTTAAGGTGATGGTTGTGGAGAGGATTATCTTTTTTTTCTGTTTACTTTATTAAGCCAATTAGAAATGTCCAAGACTAGGAGGTGTTTTTCCAGGTCTTATGATCCCATTAGTTAAACAACAGAGGGATAATGGAAGAAAGAAAACAGACTACAGAATAAGCTCTGTAAATAAAATACAATAACTAACTTCTGGGCTGGTAGCATCTTGCTGAGCAGTCTGATTATTGACTACCCAGTCACTTCTACTGATACGACCAACATAAATTCATCTTTGCTGCTTTTTTACCAATGCTAATGCCAAAGAACCAGAGGAGCTCTAGGAAAGGAGAGCTGGATTCAATTCTGGTTCATGAATCACGTATTGAATTGTCAGGAAAGGAACAAATTCTGCCCCAATTGCCACTATAACTATGATAGGTTGCACTCGTGTGTCTCAGGGCAGAATATGGTCTGAAATGAAACAGATGAGGTCAAAATCTGTTTTCATTGATCACAGAGAAGGCAGTGAAGCTGTAGAGGCAAATGTGACAGCAAAATATTGTCAGCAAGGCCGTTCCTCTTGCCAGTGATGCATCACGGCAAAAAGAAGGCTGTCTGATTTTCAACCTCCACGATGAGTTGGTTGGGTTGATAAAAAAAATAATCTTGTAAGCAAGCAAACTGAACTGAAAGTAAGACATCGCGATTGACACTGACTTGCAAGATGCCATTTATATACAGTCTTTGCATGGAGGGAAAAAAAAAAACGTTCAAGGGGCATTTTGTTTTTGTTGGAGAAAGTATGCATTTAATTTTTTTTTTACTTCTATTTTTAGAATATTGCAAATGGGAGACCAGGAATGTGATTCCAGGAATAATCTTCTTTTATTCCATCGTATATTCTGCAGCCCATTCCATAAAGATGACAATCATAAAAAAGGGACACAATATGAGAAACAACTTTCTGATAGGGCGGATGGCTTTATAGAATAGATACTGAAGCAGCAAAGAACTGAAAGTGGTTTCTGAGAAGTGTTGACCTCCTTTCGTGCCACTTACTGTGAATTAAAGCTGTGAGTGAGAACTAGTTTGGGCATGTGGTACAGCACTTACAGCAACTGCTGCCAAGGAACGAGATTTGTGTTTCTAAGGAAATGCAACAAAAGAAAATGGTTTAAGAGGCAGTGGCTGTCACTGTGTAAAAAAAGTATCTATGTACAGATAGGAAAGAAAGGCCGAACTGGGTTATTCTATACGCAGGTTAGCGTATGTGTGAATTCTTGTAATGTGAGATTCAAAATCAAACAACTGTGGATTGTGCAGGGTTTAGCATATCTCACACTGTTGGAGTTTGCAAAGTCGAGCTAGCTAAAAGCAGTTGTGACCTGCTCTGTGCCTGTGATTGACTGTTGTTTGTCATTCTTGCAGGCATTATTAGTAACAGTGACCTGCTGTAGGAAAAGGATACATTTAGAGCAAGGAAACTGGGTTTTTGTGGCTTCTTGGAACTCCTTTCTTAGCAACCAAAAGGTAAAAATCTTCAGCACTTCTAAACCGAGGCTGCTGAACAGTATTGCTTACCACTACCTTTAGGGTTATAAATATCTTAGGACATGACATCCACTCACTGATTTGTAGCAAAGATGTTATGAGAATTGTTCATGCACTGAAGTTTCATTAAGGGATGAAAACCGTAGCAAAACACCGAGGAAAAAATATTGCTATATTTACACAGTGTCTTAACTCCTTTTTTTCCCCCCCTGGGTTGGAAAGGGAACCACCTGTCTCCTTTGCTGATGTCAGACTGCTCCCTCGAGACACGGTGCTATTGGGAAGCACATGATACTGTACGTATTTACACCAAGCTCGTATCTGATTGAGATTGGGCTACGAGACCTGTGAGTTCACAAGTTTCTTCATCATACTCTCATGCATTAAACATGTGTTTGAACTCTGCCTTGAAAGCCGTGTGATCTTATGATAGATGTATTTATGTAATAGTTAAATGAATGATCATGCGCTCTCCAGCTCCTTTTCCATGCAAATGCAGAGGAAATTGAATATTATAATATTTCAGTGAGATGTCCTCAATAACAAATTACTGTTTAAAATAACCAATATTTGTATGTATATCAATTGCCTAGCAGTTATTTTTGTCTGCTATTTGCATGATATGGAAAAGACTTTTTCTAGCAAACGTTTTAAGCTACTTGGTGCTGCTTTCCTTTTGGAATGATCACAAGGGTGCACTTTAGGGACGTATTTTCCATCTGTTTTTTTGAAGCTGGCAAAGCACATAATGTGGAATAGAGAAGAAGAAGTCTGAAAGTACCCAGATTTGAACTGGTATGTTTTTGAGCCATTCTAGGAATTCTTATTCTGTAGCAGTTGGTAGAAGTGAAGGACTATATTGTGCCCTTGGATGCAGTAGACAGGCAGCGCTCAAGGCCAGTGGGAGCCCTATGTGTATGTCCAGGGGCACATTAGGACCCCCGAGAGCTTTGCTGCTCTCTTACTGAGGCAGCACCTGAAATGATCAGGAGGGCTCTGTGAACCCCAGCTGTTCGATGCGGTCCAGGAGTTTGCAGGCTTGTTTGGGATGGGGCAGGGTCCTTTTGCAAAGTTCTGGGCTTGGGCACCTCTTCATACAGCCTGGAGCGAAGTGGCTGCCAGAGGGACCTGCTGAGTCTTCTGTGCCCTGCAGCAGTGGGCACCAGGCTGCTGGCACAACGGGGCTGCGGGCTTGCTTAAACATCCCTGTGACTCTTGCCAGAACACGAGATGTTTGTAAGCCAAAGTCAAGCTTTGCTACAGCCATACACCACACAGTTGGGGTCTGAGCTTCCACACGGAGCGGCGCTGGCATCATGGTCCTTTTTTTCAGAGCAGGGATCTTCACTTGGTGAGCTGTGGGTTTCCCCACACTCCCTCTGCTCATCCAGAAGTATCGCCTTAACTCCTCACAGCAGCTCACCATTTTGATGGGACTGCTTGCTGCACATGGTAAGGATGACAGAATCTGGCCATGTTGCTCTGGAAGTGGTTGGATCAAGCTGGGCATGGTTCAGTGCAATAATTTCTCATAGATGCGCATTTTGAAAGGCCCAGAGTGCTTGGGGAGGCTCCTGGGAATCAATGAGACTGCAAGCAGCTGAGGAAAAATGGCTCCAAGAAATGTGAACTGCCCCTGAACCTTGCTGTAAAACCTCTCCAACTATGGGGAACAGAGCAGATTGTGAGACTTGGTTAGTGGTGTCCCTGAGGTCTCAGGTTGCCCAAATTCAGCCCCAAGAAAAGAACTCTGTTTCTTTTTGTCATGGTCTGGAGTAGGATGGCCACGCTGCTGCCGTGGAGCTGCTTATGTGTTCTGAGCGGTTCAAGTGTAATTCCTGGGTGATGCCTTTTCACTAACAACTAGATTTTTTTTTTACTAGGGGCTGGTAGGTCCCAGTGGGAAAAAACATACCAGTGGGTGTTGCTGAAGACAGCACTGCTGGGTCACCGTAGGATGTAGCTTATTGCCAAGTGGTGCCCAACTCACGGTGGCATAGAGAGAGCTATCACCACTCATGCTTCAGGATCTCCTTCCTCTTGGTTCTTTAGAGTACGTGATATATTTAGGTTTTGGACGTATGTTATGGATTTCTTTAAATGGAGATTGAAGTGTAAGGAAAAACTGGCAATCACTGTCCTAGAGACAGAAAAGTTACAGCTAGAAAGGAATTTTTGTGTCATCTGTTTCATCCTTGTGTGCTAGCACCATTTTTCTGTGTACTAAACCACACAATGTTGTAATATATGATTGATATTAATTAGGTTTTGCAAAGTACTGCACTCCTCAATTTGAACTGAACCAGAAATAAATATGTTGCCATATATTAACATTTTATTAGTTGAGAAGAAGAATAGGATGAAGGCACCTATGTGAAATCCAAAGTATGAGCTTCAGATTGAATTAATGCCAGCAGCGCCTTGAGATTAATTTGGTTACTATGGGTACAGAATAAGAAATAGTATACCATAATGTAACTATGTTTACTGATTCATTTCTGGCATTAAAAACTAAAACCACATTATATATGCAACAACAGTCTTTTCTTCCTTGGAAGAAGAAGGTGGGTACATTTTAGTAATTAAAGTGAATGTTGCCCTCTGAAAAGTGCCAGTACTCTACTGGAAGAAGAGCTGCTGTTCTTTTACAGGATCTGCCCCATCACAAGCAGCAGAACTGCAATATACCAAAAGAAACCTAAAAACCAGAGGAAATACTACCAGTCCAGGAAACTTCCAGTCTTCTACAGCTTCTCATTAGATATCTCTTGTAACAAGATAGCATCTGTTTCATATACCTTTCAACTGTATTGGTCAAATATCAGTTTTCTAACCTCATGCCACTTCCTATCTCATCAGTATGTAGGAGAGGGAACAAGTTTTGCATCTTAAGATGTTGAAAGCTGGGTAATAATAAAATAATGCAATGGAAATACCATATATTCAGCAAGCAATTATTTTAAAGGGCTTCAGTTTTGACATGGCTAGATTAAGTATGAAGCTTTTTGGTTTTTATATTTGCTGTCAAGAATGTTGTTAAATACTGATACCACCTCCTATGAGAACAACTTTTAAATACCAAAATGAAAAGTATAAGCATTAAATATTTTGGTAGATATATTGTGCCATAATGTCTACTGCCTTGTTCTTAATACAAAGCACAGTAGGGCTTAATTAAAAAGTGATTGTACGATCTATCACAAACCTGCATTAGGGATATGGATGCCAAGAAAATTAAGTTGAATAGGTGGTGATAATGAAATCGATATTTTATTGAATAGTTTTTATTCCTATGCCTTTGTTTGCTATTCTTGCCTCCCTGTTAGCAGGTAAGACATTTTCCATCCAAAATTCTTTGAAAGAACTCATTTAATCTGTTGCTGCTTTGTTTCATTGTTTGATCAGCAGAAGTTATTTTGTTCATTTTTTGACAGAGTAAAATGCCTTCATAAACTTTTGACTCTGTTGGAGGAGAGCATGACAGTAAACAAAGAAAAGCAAGTCCTTTTGAGTTTGTTCCTGCTAGGAGTAGCTAGCTAACAACTGGTACAAGGGTGATTTTCTGTTTTGTGTAAGCAAAAGTCGCAGTCACTCAAAGCCTCCAGGGCAGCCCCGCAACCTGGTTTAGTACAGATTTCTCCTGTACCAGCTCCTGGTGTGGCTTCAGGACCTGCTAAGCAGGGTGTTCAGCAGCAGAGAACATGAAAATGTATTCACTGAAGCATAATAGCCAGTGAAGAACATATACAATAAAAGTAAGTGTTTGTACAGCATGGGCCAAGATCACCCTTGTTATAACTTCATCAACTTAAATGCTATTGATTTTTCAGGTACCACTGACCTGAAGTTGCCGGGATTGTGCCTGGGATGATTTGACCTGTACTGTTAAGGCCTGGCAGAATCACAATTTAGAAAGTGCAATGCAAAGAAATAGTTACCGCGTATTCTGCTGTCTTGTAATTCTACACCAGTCGCTCAGAGTTCAGTGCACTGTTGGAAAGTCACATCTTTAAACGGGTAGAAGGGTGTTTGCAAGCGCTGTAGCAAACAAAAAGACAAAAGAGCTTATTGTTCCCCTTCATATTTTTAAGAGTGGTATGCTGCAAACCAGACAGCTGGCTTTTTCTGAGCAGAGCTGCTGGGTCAGCCAGCACAGCTTCATTTTCACATCCTCATGTGTTAGGTTCAACGTTGCCCGTGTCCTTTTTGTGGCGAACTCAAACAGTCAAAAGGAAAAGCAGGTTCTGATGATCTTGCTGCGCGTCCTGAATGAACGCGTGTCACATATTGCAACATGCTGCACATTGCGACTTGCAGCTCATCTCGTGCCTGGGCGTGATAGGCAACACGGGATAATGTGCTAGAGGAGAAGAGAGGCACAGCACAGGGCTCTGAAAGCCAGGAGAGGCACTGGAAGCTTGCGTTTCTGGTATGCAGCAGTATAGATATTTGAAAGGTTAGGTTTGGTCTATTTTTAGGTAGCCTTCACATTGGGATTGATCTAAAAATTAAGGTGATATAAAAAATGCACGTGTCTCTCCTGATTTGTCAGAGATTTTTGACAAGATGCATAAAAAAGGCTGTCCTCTGAATCGCAGAGTTTTTTTCTGAAGTAAAGCCATGCCTTTTATTTAGAAGAGGAGTCTGTATACTCTTGATTAAAATGCCAGTGCCGTCTATTTCACTCTAAGATCAGCATTTTCAGATTTTAGCAAAGTTAAAGAAATACGACTTTCCCACTTATTGTTTGGGAAGATTTATTCACTTGTGTAAATGAATTTTAAAAAATTGGCAAGGCCTTTTATCTCATATGAAATAAAGCTGAAGATAAATCATCTTTTCCGCTAACATCACCTATCATTAAAGTGGCTAAATGAAAATCAAAATGTGTTGCTATTTAGTGCTTGCTTGCCTTTTTACGGGAGATGAAATTGAGCATGTTTACTGGGCAGGAATTGTCAGCGATGCTTCGATTTATAGCATTGTCCGGGATACAAATTAACAACAGCCGTGTGTTTCCTCCACTCTCCCTGGAAGATGGGAGCCTTGTCTCCCCAAAGCATGCGGCTCCAGCTTGCTGTGCACGCTCCTACCCTGCTGGTAAGAAAACCTGCAAACAATGTAAAATTTTGTTTCATCAAACTGAAGCTCAAACATTGTTCCGTGCCTTTGTAAACAGGAGTGCATGTGAGAATGAAACAGCTGGAGGTCTACCTCCAGAAAACCCCCCGGGGATGTGTCACACTCATTTCTCCAGTCTATGCAATCTCAGTTTAATAAATTGGTAATAATATGATGATGAAGTGCTCTTTGGTGTTGGTTTGCTGGTTTTCCAGTGGATTTTTTTGCATAGCAATTTGCAACATACATTAAAATAATCTACCATCCAGACAGTTTCCTATTTTTACTTGGTTCTTTGTTCCTCGGAGGCGAAGGGGGACCCTGCAATGGGCAAAAGGGAAAGGCACACTCCGGTGAAGTCTCTATTTCAGTGGGAATCCTGTACAGTCCTTTCAATGCTTTTGGTTAAATGCATTGCCTTGGCTTGCTGTTCTGCATGTGGAGTTCATCAGAGCAGAGAAAACAAATAATGTTTAATTGTGTCAGATTGTCGGGGAATTTTACAACGGTAGGGATCCATTAGGGACAGACATGAAAGCAGCAAACTTGTATTATCTGTTGATTGGCATGAAATAATAAAAGTAGAGTCATAGCTCTTTTTGGGAGGAGGTATGAATCTTCGCTGGTACCAATGTATAAAATAATTGTAAGACTGACCAGTGCCCCAGGGCAAAGGATGTTCAGCAAATACAAACTTTCTCAGGAACAAAGATATCCAAAATGGTGATAGCTGATGCACTCTCAGTGCTTTATCCCTGTTGCATTCACTGGGGAAAGCTGGGGGAGCCTGAGTGGTATGAAAATTAAAAAAAAAAGGTGGAAATACGTGGAGGAGTTTCTGCTTTAAACTGCCTTGGTCCGATCTTCTGTGATAAGGTCTGATTCAAAGCCTGCATAAATCCATTCAAAAATTCCCATTCCCTTTCAAAGGATTTAAAGCAGTCACCCTTTCCAGCCATTTTAATCCCCCTTTTTCTTTACTGCGTTTCCTTGTACAGTTATGCAGGCAAGTGATTTGGATAAAATAAAATAGTAACTCAGCCCAAACCTTTCTATGGCTTGCAGTTCTCGCATTCCATCTCTGTACTAGTTTGTTTGGCCCTGAGTCAAAGGTGGAAGTACTGACAAATTTCTCGTGAAAAGCATCGTTGGAGGAGGGTCAGCCTCCAAAGGTTTACAGCTGCACTTGGTACAGCTAATAACCCCTGGGCTAAATGCTTATCTTCCTTTATTTCAGTTATCTGAATTGAGGATGGAGGGAGGATGACATCTCTTGCCATTTGTGCAACTTTTTAAGATTAATATTGCAGCTCCAAGAAAAATGAATAATTGGACTTTTGAGCAGAGAGTGGAACCATGAAACCCACAGGGATTCCTCTAGCACTAGTCACTACTTTGCATACTACAAGTTAACTGCAATTTGTGAAGGGTTATGGCTAAAAATAACTCCAGGGCTCAGTTTTGGCTGGCAGGAACTACTAGTTAAGAGGTCAGGCGAAGCTGATCCTTCAGGAGCCTTGTCTGTGGGAGACTGTGTTGGCTGTTGCGGTGAGGTGACCCCGTCTCCCCTTGGCCTGTCCTTGGCTGACGTGGGGAAGCGGGGTGAGGAGGCTGCGGGCAGCTGAGGAGGGGACATTTGCTGCGGTCCGGGACCATCAGAGGCCAGGTGGTGAGTCCCGGCTGCTGCACGCGTGAAGCTCTGCTGCCTGCCGACAGTGGTCTCTGCAGGAGCTCACCCTCCTCCGCAGCCAGGCATAAGCCTACAAAGGGTGGCTTGGTGCATAAGCAGATTTTTTACAAAATAAAACAAACAACAACTCCAGTTCTTTTGTGTGAGATCTTCATTTTATTTTGTTTGCCTAAAATTGTAGCAGAGCAAATCTGTGGCCTGTGTTCCTCAAATCCAATCAGATGACTGCAGTTCAGAATTATTTTCACATTATACTTTGTTTTAATATGAAAAACGCCAAGAGCTAGGCCCAAGAAAAAAGGCTGACTCAGTTCCACTGAGCTCTGTCTGAAGAAAGTCTTATTTGAAGATGAGAGATGTGTTGGTAAGGCTGTCATCTCTAGTTTATTAAAAAAAATTGCTAGGAGGCACTAAAGCTGTCCACTGCCTTCCCCTCAGTTCCTTCACTCAAAGGTGCTTCATTCACATCGACTTTACCATAGCGGTTTTGTGTAAAACAAGATTTGATTTTAGAGTATTTAAAGGTTACGGTTCTCTCCAGTGCTGTACTTCTGACTTGTGTGTGCTCCACTGCAATCGCCTTCCCAGCCATTTTAGAGCACAGATAGGCTATGTTATGGAAATATGGGATTTTTTTTTTCCACTAGCTACTATGAGCCTTGGCGTGGAGCTGGCAGGGAGCGTGCTCTCCTGTGCTGCTGCGGTAGCCTGGGCACCACAGCTTTCCTCCAAGCTGGGAGGTGCTGGCTCAGTGGCAAAGTGGCCAGGCGGCAAAGCGAGCCCCACCGCGGTGTGACAGCTGGGTGGCAGCCGCAGCGAGGGGTGGTAGCTAGGGAACAGCCTTGGCTCCCACCGGATCGCTTACGGTTGCATCGGGGAATCTTTTCTGTACCCTAATATGTTGAATCGGTCATGGCTGTTCCTAGGATCATCCTCTTCAGCTCCCTTTCAGAAAAAGTCAGTAAAAACTAAATTGGTATTAGTGATGAATGAGTTGGGAAGCAAGAGCTCCAGGGTAACAGTCCAGGTGCTGTAGGGAAGGTGGTGCAAGGTGGATGGTGATAGGGGTAATGAGAAGGATCTGGATGGGGTTTTCCGGGGCCTTGCAGAGAGTTACAAATACAAGATGTATAAGAAGTATCCATGAAACTTCCCCAGGTTCTACCATTTGTTGCTGGAGAAGACAATTGCCTGTCCCCAGAAGGGCTGTGTGAGCATCCTGGTGAGGCGGGGAGAGGGAGAGGCAGGGCGCAGCTTCTGAGTGCAGGCGGGATTCCCCCAGCCACTGAACATGAATGCCGGAAGCGAAGTCCCTGGGACTGATAATATCAGACATGAGCAGGTCTCTTCACAGAGACTTGAAAGTGTGGAAGGAAAAGGGGAAAAAAAGAACTTAGGATTTCTTTTGTTCTGAGGAATATCAGCAGTGAGGTGAGTAAAGGAGAGATGATGAAGATCTGCAACGGTCTGTGATTTTGATGTGGTCCTACTTGCTTTGCCAATGTGCAAGAAGTTGCAAAACGGGAATCGGTCTCCTTGGCCTGCCTGGGCACCTGGGCTCAAACAGCACCAAAGCCTCCCCAGGAAACCGATGGGTTTGCATGGCTCCCTTTCCCAAACACGTAGAGGCAATAAATTTAAATGTAGATGCTCTTTTACAGATTAGTCTCTCTGCGAAACATTAACACCCAAGTGAAAGACATTGTTAATGCTGCTTTTAACAGGCCTGACAGGCTGGATTTTCCTGCAAATCATAGCAAATGTGGGTCCTGGAGAACATATGCTCCAAATGTTGGGGGAAGCAAGTGACAAATGTATTTTTTATGAAATCAGCTGGAGTGGCTTTGCTTTTCTTGTTTTAATAACGAGTAAGTGAAATATGCTTGTAGTGAGGGAGATGTTTAGAGAGGTATGAGAAAATTTAAGATGATTTCTTGTACTGGGTACCTCTGCTTCTTCTTCACTTAGGCACCCCTGGAAGGTTTTACTACAAGCACCGAGTTACAGAGAGTTGCATGTTTGCACGTCTGGTTAACACTGATAATCAGCTAATCTGCACTAATAGTGAATATTCACAGTCAGGTCCATTTGCATGTGAACAAGCAAGTGATTTCCCCTGGCATTCAGTGCTGTTTATTTGAGCCCTCAGTCTGTGAGGCAGATGTGGCAAAATTCAGCCTGGTGTCAGTAATGTCAGTAATGCCTTGCTGTTTGGAGAAAATTATTTTGGACTCTTAACACACAGCTCCTCAGACAGCAGCCTGTGGCCCAGAGCTGGGCCAGGAACTAATTTGGCCCAAATCTCTGGAGTTTTTCAGAGAGCTGGTACAGAGGACCATCGTGGTTTTCCTCTGTTTAAAAAAAAAAAAAAAATCTCAGTTCATAACTGCCCTAGCAAAATTGGAGCGGGCACACTGCTTTATTCCATTGTAGAATTACTGCACTAATGAACCCAGAAGTTCAAGGAGTTTGACTCAGTATCGTATGCTATTGAGGGTGTATTCTGGGTAGGATGAACTGGATAAATAAGGAAAAGAAGCTGAGAAGGAACAAAAAATTAGCAAACAAATAGGATAGAAGTGGAACAGAGAGAATGGACTGGAAAACAAATACAGGACTGTGCAAAAAATGAGTAAAGATGCACAGAAGAAAGATTTCTAATAAAAAATTAATAGGGTACATATACTTTATATAGAACACCATTCATGCTAACACACCTTTGGAGTGCAGTTTGCTCTTTCATATACAGCATTGGCTGATCTTCTGCTATAAGGCCATTCACTCTTGGAGGGTCGAGCAGAAGCGGTTGAACTGGTGTGAGAACTGGTTTGCAAACCTCAGCTTGCTGAAACTCCAGCACTGTTTGGCAGTCCTTACAAGTCTGGCTGTCCTTACTCTGCTGGAAAAGTAGCAAACTGCTGAAAATCAGCAAGTACCATAGTTTTGGGGGCAAGGAAAGAAATTCTTTCTTCCTCAGTGCCGTGATGAAGGGACTAAGTTTTGGATTTCAAAATCACAGAGGCTACAAAATCAGTAGCTTCTTTGAGAAATCTAAATTACAGGGAATAAAAACATGACCATAACTAGAAAATGTGGGTGAAAGCAGATGAGGAAGAGATAAAATGAATGCTAAATCTAGGGAAAAGTCGAGGACAGAGAGCTTGAAGGCTTCAGTCTTTGAATTCCGTTCCCTGTTGTTGCAGGCAGCCATACCTTCCAGTTCTGTTAAAAAATGTATCAGGAATTGGGAATTTGTTCCCAAATGCTGTTGGAAGGCTTGCCAGAACTTTCTTGAATTATGGTCCTTGAAAAGGTAAAATTCGGGAATCGCTGAGACTAGTTACCGCGTAACCTGAAAACAGGGGAAGAGCAGTGATTGAGGAGGTGGTCTGATGATGGACATTTCAGCAGGGCAGATTGGGTCAAATGGCCTCGCGGGCTTTACCAGCGGAAAGAGGGTTTTCCTTGTATGGGTTTGTTGTGGAACCAAATAATGCGCGCGTGCTCAGATAGTGCCCCGGGAAAGATGTTTGTGCAATTCTTTCGTGTTGTCAAAACACGAGGGGAGAGCATTGCTAAAGCTACTAGGGAATGTTCAGAAGACAAGGTTTCCTTTGAGGAGGGCAGCTTGGGTGCTGGCTTGGTTTCACAGGCTTCATTTACGTACGCTGAGGCTGCGACGTTTCCAAACTACACCACCACTGCCAGTGCCTTCCTCGCGTTTCTCCTCTTACGGGCACTATGCTCAAAAAACCACATTAAAGCATTTGAAGAAAAGATCCTAGTGAGTAAATTTATACTATGGCTGGGGTTAGACACTTCAATTTAGAAAAAAAAAAAATCTTCCCAAGCAATGAGGAACCCTGGTTGAAACCTCGCTGTCTTTTGTAGTTGGAATCGTGCTTGGCATCGCTTCCAGGTAACGCTGGAACTGCCAGCAAAGTTCAAGCCGTAATGTGGACAGGGCCAGAGAAAAGCTCTGGGGGACTCTGTTATTATTACCTCTTGCTTGCACTGTCTACAGCGCACTAAGAAAGTTCTCCAATCTCTAAAGCTTGTATGGGGAGAGCACCACTAAGGTCACAGTTTATATTTATCAGTTAACTTGCTAATTTGAAGGGAAAGCAGTGAAGTGGAAATGTAGAAAATAGAAACAACATGAGCAGGTCAAAATAGCCAAAACAGCAATATGAAATGTTCCAGTGTAAATACATTTCTATAAAAGGTGTGAATGAAACTTCAAAAAAACCAGATGATGGATTCGGCACAGTCAATGAACACAATTATAAGTAGGTATTGAAGGAGAATATTCCACCGACCATGGATCCACAGATAATAATTAATAAGAACCGACTCCACTCCCAGCAGGCAGGTGCCCAGCATTATTTCACAGTTGACTGTTCGGGGGGTAGAGGTACCCACCTTTGCCCCAGATCTTAATAATTTACGGCAGTTTTATCATTAAATCAGAAGATAATTGGGAAGGAAATGAGGTTTTTTTCCGTCATGAGAGCAAAGCAATACTGTTAATTTAATCATTTGTACGAAGGGCTTTCTGTAGTCATTCGGTATTTTGCTGTGGGTTTTTTTAATTAAGTAAAGTAAAAACAATGCCATTTTTGTCATCTGTGCTTGGTGAAAATATGACAGTGTGATGTGATTTGCAACTTAAGCACAAGCCGGGAAAACTGTGCATTTTATCAGGACTGGCAATAATGAATTACAAGGGAACACAAATAAGCTAAGAGTATATCTGAGACCTCCTACCATTTCTGAAGTTTCCAGTGTCTGCGGGAAAAAGGCTATTGCAAGAATTGTACCTCTTTTTATTTATTTTTTCTCTTGGCAAAATCACCATAGCTTTGTATAATAATTGAATTCATTTAGCCTTTAGAATACTCAAGTTTGCAAATAACAATGAAAATGAATATTTCATGACAAGGAGGATGATCAATTATAGTTTTGTGACTTTGACTGGTAGCCCAGCACGAGAGAGCCAGCGCTTACGTTTCACGAGACTTTTTGCACCCAGCTAATTAAAAAACCCTGCAACTTCAGGCAACAAGCAGGCGGTTGCGGATAGTTAAACAAGACGTTTATTTGTGATTTTTTTTTTCCCCGTTGTGGGCAATATTTTGCAGTTCAGTCTGGTACCTGGAGTTTGCCGTGCGTGCGGCGGCGCGAAGGGGCATCGTAAACCAGTTGCACCTGCAGCAGCCGCTATTGTCTGGGAAAGGCTTCGACGGCGAGACGCTTCTGTTAACGCGCGTCCGGCTTTTCGCACCAAGACAGCTTCTCTTTTTTTTTTGATTTTCAATGAGGCAACGCTGGGTTCGGGTCAGAGGGGTTGGCGCAGGGTGTTCGTACAGAAATGCCGCCCGAGGCCGCAGTGCTGATGGGGGGAAGCAGGCGGGGGTCCGAGCAGTTGCAGGCAGGACTGAGGCAGTTGCTGGTGACGAACCTGGTTTCTAGGGGGAGTACCCTGAGACACAGAAGTGGTTAAAGAGCAGCTGAGAAATACTGTAATCTAGGTGGGAACAGGATCAGGCTCCCTCCTTGTAGCAGGTGAGATAACTGTATGAATGTTTTTTATAGATAGTTACTCCATTCCAGAGAAATGCTCCGGG
>Ga0065711_1035093_pt1 | contig 22824 bp, 12 predicted proteins | sample Hoacrofraction12_FD_59098 | JGI IMG/M metagenome (GOLD analysis project Ga0065711, IMG submission 59098) | Hoatzin crop microbial communities from Cojedes, Venezuela - Epithelial fraction 12 v2 (version 2) | ecosystem: Host-associated > Birds > Digestive system > Esophagus > Crop | place... | reverse complement strand
CCACTTCCTCTTTCAGCTCTGCCACCAGGCCGAGCAGATCATTCACCTGCTCGCACCGAACACAGCTGCTGTCTCTGCTGTCCTCCGGTACGAGTGCCAGGCTCAGGCACTCCCTGCAGCAGAGACGTGGACACCTGCATTCTTGCGCGGGGCCTCTGTCTGGGTCCCCACACTCCTTCGAGCAACAGCTTTACCACGGGTGGTAACCATGGCTAGAATATCTCCTGGATAGGTGATGCCCACTACTTGAGTAGCCAGGAGGGGGACTGCACCCTGCCTGTCGCCTTCCCCGCTTGCCCTGCCTGCGCAAACTGCTGCGCCGCTCCCGGGCTGCTGCACCGCCTCTGTTTGCCGCCTCTGTTTGCCGCCTCTGGTCGCCCGCGCTCCCTGGGGGCTGCTCTTATCCCTGAGGGGGTTTGGCCGCTGTCACACTCGACTCCTCCCCACTGAGTCAGAGCTGCCGCTCGTTGGCACCTCTCACTCTCCCGCTCGGGGAGGGAGGGGCTGGGGTCTCCTCTCTCTCTCGGCACTGTTAGCACAGTGTATAGCACAGTGTAAATATATAGGACAATATATACATATAAGTATGACATTACATAGTCTTCACCAAAATGTACAAAGCGAAATAGTTGCTGATGTTATGTGTCTGTTACATTTATAAGAAAATTCAAGCATTTAGCATAAGTTAAAACTATGTCTTTTGTCCTGAATATCCTAATAGATTTTATTAAGTAACAGACTTCAAATGTTGGCATTCTACTGGACTAATTTGGTACTAGTGCATATATTTCTATGCATCTAGACATTTTCTCTTGGAATATGAGACTGCTGCTTTGTTTTCTTATTTGCTCTTTGTTCCATCTCCAGTCCTCTGAAAGCCTTGCTCTCATAGCTCTTACTTCCGTATGCTGCTTTTCTGTGTCGTGAACTGGGTTACCCATACCCCAGTTATCAGAAAGGCAAACTGCAAAGAGAAAATTGAGTTACTTGTCCCCAGTGAAAGGAATAGAATGTAACAGAAACTGTACTTAATCTCCAGAGTCTCCAGTGTTTACAACAAAGTTAGAGCAGTAAAATTACTCCACGCTGTTCAGCTGCTCAAGATAGAAGAGTTTTTTATGAGGGCACTAGTTTTGAAACAAGCTTCTTTTTCCTGCCTAATTAAAAAAATACCCCCTAAAGTTAATTAAACTAAACTGGAAATGACAATTTTATGTGAAAGAAAATAGCTTTTCAACTTTTGATCGTTCAGAATTATCCATTTAATATCAGTAATTAACTGAATATTTATGGAAGGTCCCAGGCTACCTGGTGACACAAATCGAAAATAAAGTGAGCAAAATGTTTTTTCTGATGGAAACATGAGAACATATTTATATATAATTGAAATCCAAATATTTATGTAATAATAAAGATTCTAAAACTGTAGTTGCTTTCATCTGTGTAATTTTAGTTACTGATTTGCAACGTAGGAAGTTTAGCCCATCCATACAAAAATGTTCTGCAATACCTAATGATTTAGTTTGTGAACAGCTTTCAAAGTTTACTTTTTTTTCCGCTGTCATACTGTAATGATAAAAAATGTTGTATTCTTGTTTATTTTTCTTGTCTATGTGAAACAGAAAATAAGCAAATACAGGTGTCAGTCATATTCTATATGTTGGTGGTTGGGAATTTGTCTTATATGCAGACATAATGAGAAAGCAAGCATCAATTCTTCACTTTCTGTATGTATTTCAAACCTAGAGTTTTCTCATTAAAAAATCGGTTGGAACAGATGTATGCCTGTAATTTTTTTCTGCTTTGATAAAATCCTGTATTTCACAAAAGTTTTCATCCACAAAGTGTTCCAAATGGTTTTAATCAGGTATTACACTTGGCTTCCTGTAGGCAATCACATTTTTTTCTGTGGATAATATTAATTGACCTGAAAATGCTGGCTCAAAATTACAAGATATGAGACTACCTATAGGAAACAAGTGTAACAAGTGTAAGCAATTGCCAAAAATCTATCTTAATCAGAAGCAAACAGGTACCTCTTATATTTGGGAAAGTGCCCAATTTTTATTTAAATATTCATAACTTCTGAAATATGATCTTTAAAGCCTCCAAAGAAAAGTCTGAAGCAAAACAACCAGCCTCACACACTGTCTTCAAAAATTCTGGAGAGCAATTAAATAGTCCTAAGAATAATTTTATTTACACTTCAGTCAGAATGAAGTGATATGATTCAACAGAAAAAAAAAAATTCTTTAAACTGTTTTTAAAGGGCTAAATGTTAATCTGCTTTCATTGGTGTAGACTTGGAAACAAGACAGAGAACACCACGGACATAAATTTCAAACTATCAATTTTACTCTAGTAATCCAGCCAGTCACACTATAATCTGCCAGATTTTTTTCAATCTGTTGATTAAATCCCCAGAGTGGATAGGAAACAAATAAACAAAGACTTTTCCAATTTCATGTTATTTATTTCATGACATTTAAAATTCACCTCAGAACCTACAAAATTGTTCGGGAGTTAGTCAGTGGCACAACCCTAGATCAAGCAATTAAGGTCAAAGGAGGGTGTGAACTAAGTGAAAGATGGCAGAAAATTTAAATCTGGTGGTTCTTCGTCCAGTTTATATCTGTCTTTTCCCATATGCTTTGTGTGAGAAGGTGCAGCCAGCAGGAAGGAGGGCTGACAAGTTATGCGTTCTGGCTGTGGGTGGGCAATGCAGAGGCTCCTAGAGGCAGGAAAAAATTACTCTGTCTCTAAGAAAAGTGAGTATGCTCAACTGAGCTGCAGTACAGACAGAAACCAAGAGACATAGCAAGGAAGGATCCTCCAACATGACAGGAGTCTTCAAACAAATGTTAGAAGTAATTACAAGAAGATTAACTGTAGAAAGGACAAAGACACAGTAGATGAAGAGGGAGGGACAGAGAGAGGGAAGAAGTAGGGGGTGAATTTTTTCAAGCCTTCAGTCTTGTCTCACTCCACAGATCTGATTTTTTTTCCTATTTATATGATGTAGCTAAATTTTTGTGTGTATTTTCTACAGAAAAATAGTCACAGAAGTGGAAAACCTTTTGATGTTGTTTGGTCACTTCAAGGAAACTGGAGTGAAAAGAGAATTTCATCTCAAAGAAATTATCGGCTCTGGAGCTGACACATTCTGATGGTTTGTTGGTAGGCAGCATACTGTATAATCAGCCCCTCATATTGTGCTCATCTCCAAAATACCACACAAACAGCTCGAACAAGCCCCAGAATTTAAGTTCATGCCCTGAGACAGACATCTGACCTTCTCATAATTTGCAGCTTTCAGAAAGCAGCAATAAGTTCTGGAAAGTACAAAGCAACCCAAGCAGTCTGACAGACAAATATGAAAACTTATGCAAAGCTACCTGAAGTGATCCCTGCTGGATTTTTCTTTGCTTCTTGCTGGTCTTCCTGGCTCCGTGAATGCTTTATCCACCACTGAATGAGGCATAAGCATTCTGAGAGAAATGTCATTATTCTTTGCCTGATCAGTTTGAAGGCTTTTTAGAGAATCTCACTGAGAAAGGATCCACGTGGCAGTCAGATATTTTTCTCCTGGAATAAGCTTATAAAACAGCTAAGAGATTGTGGTAATACTGAAATATGTCATCTATTCTTGTCTTGACAGTCTCACCGTTCAATGCAAAAGACTCGAGGAAATAGGTTGCCACCACGCAAAATACCTTTCATCGTGGTGTTAGTTGGTGCTCTAAAGCATTGAAAAGATAGCTAATACACACTTTCTGCTAAATAACAATACCCAAGAACTACATCACTAAATGGATATAGGTACGATTATACCCCAATGATTCTAATTCTTTGCTTCTTGTTCAGTATTGCATTATTTATCTGATTAATGATTGAAGTGGACAAACTATTCCTTTCTATTTCCGAATATATTCTAAAGATGAATGGGATTAGAAAGACTGTTACCTTTTTAATATTGTTTACTTAAATATTGCATTATTGAAATAAAGTTCATAAAAAGATAGTTTGAGCTCTACTGCCGTATTTCATTAACAATCCGTTTTCATTTCTACATGCTTCTCCTACTAATGTCTTATGAAAGCACTATGTTAAGGAAAAATTTAGTGAAAAAAATAAATCTCTGCCAGTCGAAACAGCATTTACTGTTGCTGTTATTCAGCTGAATTTAAAGTAAAGATGAATATAGCTATGTACATTTCAGGTATTTTTTGCTACAGTCATAGTTAAATCCAGCTGTAATGTGATCCTGGAAAATTGGTGTATGTGTATCGATATCCATATTATAAAAATTAATCAGTAAAGCTAAAATAATTGGAGAATAATATCTGTGAAATTAATTTAGTATGAAAAAAACTGGCAAGAGATGAAAAACTGTGGCTAAACCATGGCTTTGCATTAGTAATCTGCTAATTCAGGAGATGTTCTGAGAAAGATGAGTCAAGGGCTTTAAAGTTAAGGTGAACAAGACTTAGGCTTTAAAGCAACTATTTCTTCATCAGTGTTAAGTACTGTTATCAAGCCATAGCACGAAAGGGTGTGGAAAAACCACCTCAGAGAGCATTCAGAAATCATGAGAAAAATCTATTGATTCCAAATTTTAAATTCCACAGAAGTATGTAAATGAGAATGTAATTTATTTCACTCCCAACATACACTTAAGCATCTGTTACTGGTGCTTGAAGAAATTACTTATCAAATCTATTTTAACTGAGATAACATTTGGTATTCCTGATTGTCGGTGGGTCCAAGAGCTTTCAAAGTCATAATCATGCCACTTTCATCCTTGTTCTCATCCTGTGAAGAGAATGACTTTTGGAAATTACTTCTTTGCTTCTGTCATATTTTCTTTCTTTCAAAATTCTAGATATACCAAGCCAAATCTATAAATTTGGAAAGATCATCAGATGCCTAAACTTTGATTGTTCATGTTTTGAAGATATTCTACTTCTCTGTTATTGGATAATACTTTTTGGAAAACCGTGGAATATTGAGTGATTTATTCAAGATCAAAATGCTGAAAAAATATGAAAAAATTAATATTGGATATTGTCACTGTGGTAAGGAATCTGACATAGCTTCTTGGAAGAAGGAAATAATACTTGAATATTATAAATAATAATATAACATAAATCTACACGCCAGCTCACATGCTTTCCATCTTCTCTTTGAAAGTCTTCATTTTTTATTTGTTTGGTTGCTATGATTTTAATTTGGAAAAGCAGCTGTGTCATACCATGGCTCATTTCTCAGTTGCATGGATTTACCTGGCAGTTTCAGTTGGCTCGAGAGTCGACTACTGGTATGCAAGGAGTGAGGGCACGATGGAACTCATATTTAGGAATTTGAAATGGCTCTGGTAAGTGTTGAGACCCTGTTGGGGGAAGTGGAATTCCTGAAATAACAAATCTCAGGATTTCCCACGTAGGGTACAGAAAACTGTCAGAGGCCTGTCTGCTGAACTAAGCCATGAACTTTCAGTTCATCTTTTGACCAATGTACTTCTTTTGACCGATAAAAGACTATTTACGAACTCTTCAGACAAAGTATGCATGTGTGTTTGTGTTATCCTCCAAAATATATACCCGAAGAAGAATCTTAGAAGCGCTCAACAATTTCAAAGTATTTCATCGTCAATGTGTATTGGAAATGTCTGAATTTCTGAACGCTTGCTTGATATGCATATAGTTACGTGGGATACTAAGTTTCATTACAGATTATTTTAATAAAAATCAACCAGATGTAATAGCACCTTATTAAAATGAAGATTAGAGAAATGTATAATAAAACTTTAATTTTAGCCATGTTCTTAATTATTACAGAGATGTAGTCTGGCATAACTATTCTCACTTTATCCCAACAAACGTCAAGAGATTACCGAAAGCTGTATCAATAATTCACAGATTCCTTTTACCCTTTGAGAATGGTCACATCAGGTCTCACTTCAGCTGGGATTATGGCCTTATTGAAAACTGTCTGCCTGAGCAGCTCTGTAAAAATACTGCAGAGATCAATGTGTAATCTTATACGATACCAACTACATTATCATAAAGGAGCAATAAGAAGGAAATAGATAGAAAGCTAGTCTATCATACGAATCACACAATCAGCTTAGAAAGGGGTTTAAGACACCAGTACTCACCTGGGTCATTCTTTGCCAAGTTCTGGATTTTTCTCTGCAGTGATTTTCCAAGTTCTAAATCACTCAAATGAAAGTGCTTTATCCTCTCCAACTGGGAGTTCTAGTTATTTCCTCACCATTCATTTGTTCTGATGCTCAGCCTAAATTTACTTTTTCTTAGTTTCATGCCATTATTCTCAGTTATTCTGACAGTGCTTATAAAAGAGAACGTTAGGAAACACTTCCAAGATTTGTTTAGAAGGACAAGTGGAAAACCAAACTTTTTTTATGTGTTTGTGCTAAAAACGTCAATCTTCAGAACTTCCAAGTATCACCCTAGAGAAGAGCTCTGAACCTGTCTTGTTAAATACATTAAATTATTTGATAGCAAGTAACCTGTCTCCAGCTTCAGACACACATATGCATGTGCATACACACCTCTATATGTTTTCAGAAAGCCAAGTATCCTTACTATCTGGTAATTTTAAGGTAAAAATAACTTTCTGCAAAGAAGTTAGGAATATTCTTTTGTCTGTATAATTTTGCCAGTGATGAAATATAAAGAAACTGTTCATAAGAATAGAATTAACCAAAATAGCTAAATATACAAAATTTTTATTCTCAATGGAACAAGAAATATAAAATCTTAGTCTTCCCTTGCTCGTATTCATTTACACACATTTGGTGAAAATAGGTCTGAATGGTGGTTACAGTCTCTTTGTGATGCTTAAGCTGTATAGTGAAGTCGGAGAGAATGAAAGTGGTCTCTTAGGATTTCTGATCCAAGAGGATAAAGAGTTATTTTAGCTGTTGTGAATTTAATGTGTGTGATAAGCTCTATCTACATTGCCTCCTATACATTTTAAGAGATATAGTCATAATAAAGAATGTGCCAGAAATATTGTTGGCATAGAAACACGTGGACAGTTATTGAAATTTTGCTTAATTCAATTCAGAGTATACTTGGGGCTGTTTTGTTATGTTGAGGATAGAACTAAAAGCGGAACCAGTTTACCGCTGTCATTTGCTGGCTAGTCTTAAGAAAACACGGAATGTCTCTTGCAGTTTATTGGACCTAATGTGCTTTATTTTTTCTTTTAAATATCTGATTACTGTAACAAGCCCTGATATTAACGTTATGCAGAGTGATTTATTTCTCTTGCACTCTTTGCTATTGTACATATGATTTGAGTTTGGGTGGAATTCTATGGTGGAATCCCAAATTTTATATTATCTAAACCAAACTTTATATTCATTTACAAAAAGACAAATTTTGTTGCATGAAAACACATTTAATCAATTATACAGCTCCATGTTGTTAATATAATAATATTATCCCGGTATAACTACAATAGTCTTTGGGCAATGAGAGTATTATATATTTGAGGAGAGAAATTTGCTATTCAAGTTTAAGTTGGAAGAATATTGTTTGAATCCAAAAAAGTTAAATGTACTTTGTGAGTGACATACACAGGGTTTGTTTGGAAACAGACAAGGTAGACTAAAATATTTTGCAAAATTTTTTTTACTTTTGCAGCAATCCTGAAGGACCAAGACAGTTCTTCCTTTTCAAAATTATACTGAAGATAATAAACAACAAATAATAAAAGATACTTCTTATTTAGAATGAAACAAAACCTAAACTTTGCAACTGGAATTAATCACAAAAATAATTAATTAGTGAAGAGAATATGTCAATACGATAAATGCTGTTATGCTCACCTATAAATTTCAGCATAAATTTGTAATTTTGCAGAGGCTTAACTTCTCTCAATCTCCACTGTATTTACATTCCTTTTAAACAGCCATCAAAAGTGACACAATGGTGATACCACCCCTCACCAGCTTCTCTGTTTTGATATAGTGCAATACCTTCTGAAGTATTTCAGGCTTAGGCACAAGTGTGCATAAACTTGGATAATATTCAAAAACTAAGAAAGACTGGATTAACATATGGATACGAACATACTAATGCCTGAATATCCAAATCTTCACTCCTTGAATAGTGCTGAAGAAAAATTAAAAGAGCATCAAGTGTTTTGAAAAACAAGAACAACCAAAAAAACAACCAAAAAAGGACCACAAACAACTTCCCCCCCAAAACCAAGTAGCAACCGTCTCCAGTTTCCTCCTTGTACACTTGTAATTTAAGGTCAGAAAATGTTCACTGCTCATGCTGTGTAATCTTCAGAGTGTCAGTATCAACACAGACTGAAGTTAAAGAAATGCTCTACTGAAAAAGTAGTTCAGATAAGCTGTCATTTTTTCCGAAGCATTCAGTTGTTCAGGCTGCTTCTATCTGCACACATCTTGCTTCTACACTAGTTGTGACGGGCCTGGTCTCAACAATGGGCCAGTCTGACTTTTAATCAGAAGAGAAAGTCACAAATTCTGTTAACTCCTTCTGCTAACAGCTCTTCCAAAATATTTCTTCTCATTACATGAATTGCAAGAGATAACACAAGCATTGTTTTGCCCTCAGTTTAATGCATCAGCTGTGGTAGATGACTCTAAATTTCTGAGGCTTTTTTTGAACTCAAGCATGAGCATTTCTTACAATGTCAAAATTTCTGTAAAAACAAAGATCTTTTAGGGCAGAATAGGATTTACAGAACAAACTGTAAGGACTTCAGTTGAGTGAAAGATCATTTTGCCCTCAGCAGCAAAGGTAAATCATCAAGCTATCTATTAAATGTTAACATATATGCCCCTACAGGTAAAGAAATTAAAATGAATGCATGCCACAACTCACTCAAAGGGCTTTTTTTCATTTCACTTTGTACTAAAAAACAAGTGAGGGCTGAAGCGAAAGCAAGTTGATTCAATTCCACCTCAGCATTTCTTGTTTGCATTCTCCATGTTTGGGGCAGCACGGAGCTGAGCAAGCCAACAGAGAAGGGACAGTTGTGTCTTTTCTGGAGCTAGAGCATGCTTCAACCCACAGGCCTCTGGTGGCTCTCATAACACACGGGATGGGCACCCTGAGCTTTTCTGCTTCTCCCCCTTGTTTTGGCAAGACAAGCATTTCTATTTTACAATGTTTCTGCTGCAGTGGTGTCAAAGAGCCCTGGAAAAGATTCATGTGTAGCCAGAGATCAGGACAGCAGGTTAAAATACTGCCCTGAATCAAATTTGTATGTCAAATTGCATCAGCAAGGGAGAAAAACTTTTTAGCAGATTAATAAAAGCAGGCAAAATATGGACCTGGATGTATCTGTACATGAGCCATTCTTATGTTTTAGTGGCCAGAATAGTTGGCTTCACTCGTATTTTGTTTTTATGTTGAACATAAGTTTTATAACCAGTAGGACAACAGAATTCAGTGTTGTTCTGAATGAACCTGTAATATTAGAATCACATAATTGTTGAGGTTGGAATGGATCTCTAGATGTCATACAGTCCAACTGCAATTAGACCAGGTTGCTCTGGGCATTGTTGACCTTAACCCTATTACCATTACCATCTCAGTGTTATGACATCGAACAAAAGCCAAATAAACATTATATAATCTTTTATTTAAAGGATTTTTCTGCTTATGAATTACGCTTGCTTTAGAAGCAGTCTACTAATAGCAAGCAGGTGTACTATAGTACAACGAAATTAACGTTACTGATTGTACTTCTAATGTAGGTATCTATGTACGCACAATGCGGAAGGTGTAGGCGATGAGATTGTTTTTCCGCTGCCTTCACATTACATTCTTAGGCTTTTATCCTGCTAAAAATATTTGTTTACATAAAATGTACAGGATTCAAAATGCATAGGAAGTGATTCAACTGCTTAAATATAGACATCTAGTGACATTTTAAATACCCTAGGCCTGGCTGTTTTCCCTGCCTCCAGCTACCAGTCAGGTCATGTATGATGTGCCACAGGTCATGTGTCACATCTGTCAATCCCTCCTTGTCTTCTCGTGTATCCTACAGCCTATAAGACGGCACTCAATACTTGCACGTAGGAAGTTGTATGCCTCTGTTCAGGTTAAGGATTAACCCCTGGCAGGCAAGCAAACACCAGACAGCCACTTGCTCATTCATCCCAATTGGAATGGGGGAGAGGAATGGAAGGGTAAGAGTGTGAAAACTTCTGAGTTGAGATAAAGACAGTTTAACAGAGAAAGCAAAAGCTGCGTGCAGAAGCAAAACAAAGGAATTCATTCACTGCTTCCCATCGGCAGGCAGGTGTTCATCCACCTCCAGGAAAGCAGGGCACCTTCACATGCAACAGTTACCTGGAAAGGCAAACACCATAGCCCCTCCATCCTGTCCATATTTCCCCCAGCTTTTATTGCTGAGCATGTTATCATATGGTATGGAATGTCCCTTTGGTCCGTTGGAGTCAGCTGTCTCAGCTGTGTCCCCTCCCAACTTCTTGTCCACATCCAGCTTACGCACTGGCAGAGCAGTGTGAGAAACAGAGAAGGCCTTGACTCTGTGTGAGCGCTGCTCAGCATTACCTAAAATATCAGCCTGTTATCAGCACTGTTTTGGTTACTAATCCAAAACAAACACCATACAAGCTGTTATAAAGAAAACTAACTCTACCCAGCCCAAATCAGTACACTTAAAAGTTGCATCTTGTGGGTGGGTAGCGAAATTACACGTAATTTGCACCAGAGTGAAGAGCTTTGGAATGGGATTCTCAAAAGTCAACAGGCAGAAGGGGGTTGTCTTAAACACTATTCAACCCACATTTCTTTGCTGTTCAGTATGTAGTGGAGTCCTCCTGGGTTGTCAGAAGTACACAGGAAACACAAGGTCCATTTCAAGGAGATAAAACTGATACAAAAGTCCTGACACAGATACTGGTTTTGTGTCTGTTTTTCAAAGCACTGTGTGGCTTGTTTGCTGTGCAATGCCTCATGGTTTTTAGAAAGGGACAAGCACTACCTTTGCCTCATGGACTTAGTGAAGTCTGCAAGTTCCATATGTTTTCACTATTTGTTGCCTGTATGGAAAACATTAGTAGCGTTGGCAAATTTTGTGATGTAAGGGGTTTTGTCTTACCAGTCGTATGATAGGTGGGGTTTTCTTTGATGGATTTGTCTTCTTTATCTATTTAGTTGTTTGAAACTTGAGCTCCTGAAAACAGATTACTACCTAAGAAACCTCAGCCTTTAAAACTAAAAAAGTTTTGTAACCTTCCAGACTGAATACTAGTTGGACGATAAACATTCCCAGAGAGGTACAAAACCAGACAAAATCACTAACCCCTACATGTGCTTTCTTCCAAATCTCATCACTTGGGTGGGAGGGGCACAAGGTGTGGTACAAAAATAATTTTTGAGAGCCTGTGGCTCACAATACTGAATTGAAACCTCCCAAGAAGAATTTACCCATATAAAACATTAAACCTTTTTTGTGAACAAAAAACATTTTAAATTACTGTATAAAATTTAGGATAATGATCCCTACCAAGATGCAGTATGTTCTTTAAGTTTGTTACTCATCTTTCAAACAGTTCTCTAGCGTCTGTGTCTCTTCCTGGCTCACATGACAGATTTTGAATTTTGCTAGTAGGATCATCGGGGACCTCACTCCCATCTTGCAATTTACTAACATCGCACGCCCTTTTGTTCTTACTAGAATGAATGAATAAGCAAAAAAGTACAAGACATTCACATATTTCTTTTCATTTATATAATTCTAAGGAATGACTCTGCTTTCTGAAACATCAGCCCCAACTCTAGGAAAGTCAAATCAGGCTTCAGGGACATAGTACTCCGTTTCCTTATGCCTTGCCTCCTATGAGGTAACTTCCTTCTTGTAGGATTGTTATCAGCTCTGTGCACGCTGTTCCTGATGGGGCATTATCAGCATTTTAGAACAGTGATAGTACTATTGCTTGGTTTATAGAGCTATTCTCCTGTTAATGCAGTCTTCAATACCTTTCTGGATTACTTCATTGCTGTTAAGTTTAGAAACTAAATGGTAATATCAGCTTTATTATATAATTAATTGACTGCAATACTTGAAACGACTGATACAGGATGAGGAGAGAAAACGAAATACTCATGAAAATTCGTAAGCTGAAGCTGAAGAAAAGTGGATGTACACAGAATACTGAATACAATAATGTGTATTTCTCTGACTTTTTCAATTATAAAGCGCCCTCAAAATTATCCACTTAAATTGTAATTCCTGCCTCTGGAGATTATGAAGGCATTACTGAGCTTCAGACAACATATCAAACATACAGATTTTTGTTTTCTTTGCTCTGTGAAACTAATTAGAACATATAGAGCTTTTTGAAACATCTAAATTACGTAAAAGATAAAAATAAATAAAAATTAACTATACCAAAATTAAGATTAGTAGTGAATTTTAATTTGCATTTTCTCAATTTGCTTAGCATTTTTTCTTTAAAAACAATATAAATTTCAAGAAAGCTCATCAAAAGAGATTTTTCACTTGGGATGAATCTGCATTCAGATTTCAATCAGAAATCTGTTTGCTATCTTTGGTTTTCAGCTAAGAACACAAAATTTCCAAAGATTTTTTAGTATCCAACTCAGAATCCTTGATTTTCATAACAGAACTGAATTAAGTCCAATAAAGCTTCATAAAACATTTGTAAAATATTCTATTTGACAACTGATATATAAATTCAAGGAAAAGATTGGAGTTTAATAGCACATCAATTTAGTAATGAAAAGCTAAGTCACAAGCTTTTAATTGACTGCAATCTCAAACATGGAGGACAAGCATAAAAGAATAATACAAAGAGAAAGAAACAATCAGGAAGGATGTAATGGGCAGTAGGTAGCGCTGAGGAGGTCAAAGATCTTTATGCTTCATTTGAATCAGTCTTCACTAAAACTAGTTTGATTATAGAGAAGTGACTCATGGTATTCAGGACAAATTAAAAGAATATAATTTCCACCCAGAACAAGCAAAGAAAGGAGAAAATGCTTTACAGACCAGGACCTAGATAAAATTCATCTCAAGATCACAGAAATCAGTCTGAAACAACCTCAGATATAATAGTAATTATTTTCGAGGAATAAAGTGATGAGAAACATTTTTTGGAGGTTAGAAAAGTGAAGTACGTTCCCTTTTTAAAAAGCAGGAAAAATAGAAGCAGAAAACTGCAAACTGAGCATGGAAAAATACTGGAAAATAATCAAACTCTTTGTAAGCTCCTAGCCAAATACAAGCTAAGTAAGAGCCAGCACTGCTTTGGCCCAACTTGTTGCCAAACAACTGTTGAATAACATCTTCAGTAGGTAGTGGACAAACAGTAGTAGAAATAATATACGAATTCTTAGCAGGTTATTGATATATTTTAAAAAAACAACTGACACCAGCTAAGACTTTGAATTATAAGAATAGGCAAAATGAAATTGCTTAGAGGTGGTTTCATAATTAGCTGGACAATCACAACTAGAATTATGAACAGTGGTTTAAGGTAGAATAATACCTGAAGTGTATCAGCCTTCAACAGACATAAGTCCTGGAGATATACTGGCTAATACTTTAATTAATGAGAACTACTGTAATGGTTTATATATAGAATTAGGAGTAAATTTACATTTAAACACATGGAAGCCAAGCCACACCTACTAAAGACAAATGCAAGGATCACAGAATCAGCATCACAGAATTGTAGGGGTTGGAAGGCACCTCTGTAGGGCATCTAGTCCAATCCCCCTGCCAAAGCAGGGCCACCTAGAACAGGCTGCATAGGACCTCGTCCAGGCAGGTTTTGAATAACCCCAGAGAAGGAGAATCCACAACCCCTCTGGGCAGCCTGTTCCAGTGCTTTGTCACCCTCAGAGGGAAGAAGTTCTTCCTCATGTTCAGACGGAATTTCTTACACTTCAGTTTGTGCCCATTGCCCCTTGTCCTGTTGCTGGGCACCACTGAAAAGAGTCTGGCCCCACCCTCTTGACACCCACCCTTATGATATTTACAAGCATTTACAAGGTCCCCTCTCAGCCTTCTCCTCTTCAGGCTAAACCAGTCAAGCTGCCTCAGCCTTTCCTCATAGGTGAGATACTCCAGTCCCCTCACCATCCTTGTAGCCCTCCACTGGATTCTTTCCAGTAGCTCCTCATCTTTCTTGAAATGAGAAGCCTAGAACTGGATGCAGTACTCCAGATGAGGCCTCACTAGGGCAGAGTAGAGGGGAAGGAGAACCTCCCTCCACCTGCTGGTCACACTTCTTAGTGCACCCCAGGATCCGATTGGCTTTCTTGGCAGCCAGGGCACACTGCTGGCTCATGGTCAACTTGTCGTCCACCAGGACACCCAGGTCTCTCTCCACAGAGCTGCTTTCCAGCAGGTCTGCCCCAAGCCTGTACTGGTGCATGGGGTTATTCCTCCCCAGGTGCAAGACCCTCCACTTGCCCTTTTTGAACTTCATCAGGTTCTTCTGCACCCAACTCTCCAGCCTGTCCAGGTCTCGCTGAATGGCAGCACAGCCTTCCAGTGTATCAACCACTCCTCCCAGTTTTGTGTCACCAGCAAACTTGCTGAGGGTATGCTCTGTGCCTTCCTCCAGGTCATTGATAAAGAAGTTGAACAAGACCAGGCCGAGTACTGATCCCTGGGGAATCCCACTAGCTACAGGCCTCCAACTAGACTCAGCACTGCTGATGGCAACCCTCTGAGCTCTGCCATTCAGCCAGTTCTCAATCCACCTCACTGTCCACTCTTCTAGTACACACTTCCTATAGCGTTTCCCTATGAGGATGCTATGGGAGACAGTGTCAAAAGCCTTGCTGAAGTCGAGGTAGACGACATTAGTAGCAGATCTACATTTAGGTAGTAATTCAGAGCAGTAGTACAGTTTGGAGAGGATGTTACTAGCCCATCAGAACAGGTTTGTGGTTTAAACTTGCAAGCTACTTGTGAATGACCAGTTTCATACTGTTATAGAAAAGGGAATTATACTTAAGGCATCCAAATAACATGTTTGCTTTGTCATACATAAGATATCATTTGTAATCTCTGAGCAGCAATATATGCACTTCAAACAGAATGTGAATCAACTAGAAAAAATGGAAAAAAAGGAACCACAAGAATGACTGAAGGTTTAAAAACCATGAATTATTAGAAAAGACTGGATTAATTGGATTCTTTAGAGTCTACAAACAAAGGCAAAAGAGAAGCATGCTAATGGAATTCGAGAACATAAAAACTACTTGAAAGAGGAAGTGAATAATCCCTTTCTCGTGTTCGTGGTCAACAGAAAAAAAAAGTAATAAGCTTAAATTGCAGCAGGAGAGATTTGCATTACACATTGGAAATTTTAATCTTAGACTTACATCTTTCAGTCTAGCCCTAGACATAATTGGTTGAGAGAGGGAAAGAATGGCAAAGTGAGCTCTTGAAGTACCTTTCAGCATTCTTTCCATGATTTTATGCTCCTCTTCTGAGGAGCAGAGGCTCTGGGGCTCAAAAGTCATTTCTTTTCTGAGTTAGAATAGTCCATACTTTCCCTAGGTTTTATGCACAAAGTGGGGCTGCGATGTAGTGCAGTCCCAACTTCGAGCAATGTTATACTGAAAGATACACTCCACATAACTATTCAAGGAATCAATAGTTATATGGAAAATCTAATTTAAGAGTTAAAAGAAATACACAAAAATTACTTTAAAAACTGGTAATTTTGCCTGAGGTTTTTTATTACCTTTCTCATGAAAAATAATTCCACAAGTCACAGCTTTAATAAAAATGTGAGCAAACTGAGAACAGCTAGTAGCAAAGAAAAAAGCCTAGCTTTTGACAAATTTAAGAATAAATTATGTTGAAAGCAAATTGTTACTATCTTCATTTGGAATTTGATAGCATTCATCAGCTTCATCAGATATCTCCAACAAACATATATGGATGGCATATATGGATGTACTAACACCTGGCTTACTAGTACCAGCAAAAGCATATGTAGACTTACAAATATGGATAGTCCCATTAAGAAGAAAGACATTATTTATTTGTGTTAAATGATTCAGGTACATGAAACTCTGCAAAAACAAAGGCTAAAAAAAGGGAAAGGAGTGTAGTAGGCAAAACAATTGGAATATCTTGATAAAGTTATTTTGGATCATAACATGTTTCATAATAATGAGTTTCTATGACTCTTGGCTATGATTTTAATTAATTAACAGGTGCTTTTCTGTCTTCAAAGTTTGTCATTTACAAATGGTGAAGAAAAGTAACATATCCAATATTTCTGGACAGTAGTTGTCCTCTTGGCAGTTTCAGGAGCTTAGGGACTCTTAAGAAGGATCATTTCTTGGCAGACATATGTTGACAGTCTGGACCTCTTGATGAACATGGAACACCTGAAAGCTGAGAAGTCCAAATTCACAATTCACTTTTCAAAATTCTGAATTAATGAACTGTTTCCTGGAGACCTCACTAATCTGCGATAAAATGATAATATGCGAAGGGATGAATAAAGCATAGAAAGACAAATTTTCAATGGTAAGAGACAGATAGGAGGAACAGTTTATACGTTATGTGTCTAAGAAACTCATCATATCATATCTCCCTTACACTGGCTGGTCACTGAAATTTATTCATCAATGCAGTTTTGTATATCACACTTGAAATTGCTGAATACTTAGTATATATTCATCATATACATGTTAAAGTCTTTCGAAAAAAAAGGAAATCTAACTGATTTCTAAAATGACCGATCTTAAAACATTTTGACAACAACCCATATCAAGTTATATTATGCCACAGAAGTGAATGTATTGCAAATAGTAAACGTAAAGCATGAATAAAATTAAGGATTATTTTATCACTTGAGAGAAATTTTGGGTTTCACAGGGATTTTATGTCAGATTAATCTTTTAGCTTTAATGGAGCTATCCACGCTGATGGAGATCAAATCTATTGTACAAAACCTGGCATGACTTCAGTGCATATGAGTTACTGCAATAATTATCCTTAGCTTTTTTGCTTTTATTTCATTTTATTTTATTGTGATGAATGAGGGGTATATCCTTTCAGGAGCAATACTTTTTAAAAAATTCTTTATGCTCAGACTTAGAGGTTTTGTTATTGCTGTTGTTGCTGTATTTTTCCTCCAATATAGAATTTTTAAAATAAAAAAATAAATTCCCTGCTTCTTTCTTTACTCAAGAAGAATATCTGAGACATTTTAGTCCTCATCTGCAGTTAATGAATATCGCTATGTATGTATTAGGAGCAGGTATGTATACTTCTATGTATGTATGTCCACATGCTTGAAAAAGAGATATAGGATTAGATACCCATTGGCTCCTCAGCAGGAATAGTCCTACATTCATCACAGGTCTAGCCTCTAGCTGAATCCCCACTAAAGCGAGGTCTGTTGGACTGCAGTAGGAGAATGAAGAATTACTACAGTTATTACTGTAGAGTTGCCCATCATTTAAAGCGAAAGTTCAATTACATGGTATATGTTTGCACTTGTCTCAAAACGCCTTTTTATATACTACTATATGTTTTAAAGACAGATAAACACCCCTCTATTTTTACCAAGATTTAATAGACTGAAACTGAATGAATGTACAGAAAAAAATCTTTCCAAATAATTGAACAATTCAGAGTTAATAATTCATAGAATGATGGTAGATAATAAATAGAATAACCCAAAATTATTCAGAATAATTGAATGTTGCTCTAGGTGTGAGGGTGTTGTACAAAGAACCTTTGGTGAAAATCTGTACCACAGAGGCAGTACTTTCTCTGTAGGGATCAGTCAGGAGCTATTTCATCAAATCAAGAGAAGAAAAAACAGCCTGATACAAATTAATAAGGGGTTTGTTAAAGACGGAGAACACTGGGATTTCCTTAGTCTGAGATTTAATGATGTGACATGGTATGGCTGAGCACATATTTTTCAACATATTCCTTTTCTCCTTACTTCTGTAGGTAAATGCTTCAGAAGCAGGGGCTGATTTCTTGTATGGTTTGACTCCATGATCGTTTGCTCTGTCAGGCAGAAATTATTTATAAATAATATTATAATTTTATAAATAAATAAATACTTATAAATAAAAGTCCTTGGTTACAGTTAAGGAATATTTAGACATAGTCACAGGTACAGAGAATGAGGAAATCTCACCTTTGCAAGTGTTCTGCTCTCAAAACTGTATCTGAGTTGTTCAAGACTGTTTGAAAACAGCTGCTCCAAATTACTCAAGCTACATATGTCCTCCAGGGCTGAAAGAGCAGCTGGCAATCAGCTTTGTGTTGGGCAATGCTGTCTGTGTTCCCTTTGCCTTGGTCATCCCTTTTATCTTGACAGCAATAAGTGTAATATGAAGACTAGCTCAACCCTTGAAGAATTTAGTTATGCTGGCTGCCCAGTCGAGTTGTCGGCAGGAAGGCAACAGTAGATGCACAACCCGTGCACAGCCTCCACGGTCAGTGGGATGATTTCTATTTTGGTAACGCTCCGTTGTGCTGATTCCCTGCACGATATCTTCTTTTGGGAATCTTCTTCAAAATAAATTGTCAGAATTTCTCAAAAGGAAAGAATTACTGTTGTCAAGTAACTGTCTAAAAAGACAAAACAAGACCATAAGGAATGAATAATGAAAGCTCATCATTGGCATATGTGAAATTCAAGTTCATGTTTGAAACTATTTCTGCATTACTAATCAGCTAATAACATAATGTCTTCCAAGTACATGTGCTAATAAAGACCCTGGGGAGGTAAACAAAAGAAATTATGCCTTTTTATTTTGCCCAAGAGATGCAGGCTTACAGCAGAAGCTTTGCAATTCTGTTGCGCTACTGTGGGAAAGGGAGAAGATCCTGAGTAACTGTGTTTTGCATCCTCAGTCTACTCTTACGGCTCAGCATCTGCAGTCCAGCAACTCAAGCATCAAAAACGTTTAAATAGAGAGCAATGGAGGTTGCTTGGCACTGTATTTCAATTGATGTAATTCTCTGGCATGTGCTAAGCAAGAAGTCAAGCAACATGATTCGTAATGGCCCTTTATATTTCTCTTAATCTATGGATTTATAAAATCACAAGTTATTACTTATCCTAGAACTGGGGTCATTCAGCATTCTTACTACGAACAGAGTTAACCACCCTAGAAGGATCCTTATTCAAGTCTTTTTTGAAACATACATAGCAAGAGAGCATGTTTAACTTCTAAAATGCAAAGCTGAGACCAGATTCTGCGAAATAAACTGCCAGAAGTTCAGCAGCAGTTAATTGGAGTAGCGCTGCTGAATCAGTAAAACTGTGCTGGGTTTTATCAGCTGAGATCCTCTTCCATTCTTATTTAGAATTTGTTTATGTAGCCCTCCCTCAGGCAGAGCTCCCATTTAAAGCGCTTATTTATTTTTTCTGACTTAATTTACTTAATAGGTATAAAAAATATCCTTCCAGTAAGGGATGCTAGAAGGTTTCAAATAGTTGTTATTAGGGAAGTTCTTTATTCTCTTTAACATCGTTGATTTTGCATCTTGCCTATTAGAATTTTTTGTGAAATGGTTTTCTCCAAAAATATTGATGCCTTATTTTCATTCAGCTGTACTGAACACTTTCTCTGGGGTAGATACTCACCAGAGATGTAACCTGCCAGTGCCAATCATTATAATGAATTTACCCCACTACCTGTGGGGTTATTCCATCTCTAGAAATATTGCACTTCATTTAAATTGTACCCATTGAAAACATATATTTCACCTCAAGGACGTGGAGGTGTTATTTTTCACCCTCAAATGTGGATCATTAGGAACCATAATTCAAGTCTTTATGATACAAAAAACATACCCCTTAGCATTTCAGCAGCAGCAGCATTTTTGCAAAAATTCAATTTCAAGCTGACTGGAATGATGCTGTCCAAGATGTGCCTAGAATATTCCAAAAACTCTTGTAAAAAAATGGAGTAGTCATAATGAAACAAGTCTATAATGAGTTAAACTATTCATGTCTTTTCCACTGTTAAAATGCATTAAAAATTTTTAACCATATATGTAATTGTGTAGTTCAGTTTTCTGAGTCAGAAAATTGTGGACTCAAATTCATTTTAGGGGAAAGATTGTTATAGAAAGTAAAAAAAAAATCTGCTTGTGTCTTAGATATTAGATTAGAGTCTTTCAGGGAAAGTAATGGAAGCACATGGATACACTAGGCTTTGATTTGTCTTTATCAGGACGATTTTGTAAACAAGCTATTGCAGATAGCTGTCTGAAATACTTGAAGTTCGATGGCAAATCTAATGCAAAGCAGGAAGTTAAGAATGATTAGGGAAGAAATGGAGATCAAATCACTTTTTAGAGTACTGTATAAATCCATAGTTCCTGCCCTTTGACTAATGTATGCAGGAATGGCCATCACATCCAAACTTTATGTAATAAAATGGAAAAAGATGACAAGAAAGTGAATCCAAAGAGTTACAGCTCAAGTAGTATACATCTGCAGAGCATGCAATCAATGCAAATTTAATTCAGCATATCAAATTTATGCATTTATGAAGGTGTGTAACAAACTTCTTTGTGACTAATAGTAAGTCTAAAGGAATCTAACATAGTTCCTTTAGTTGTTATTTGATTTTTAATGCCTCCTTCAAAACACTATAGGTACGGTATCTTAATATGATATGTTGCCTGCTTTCAAGAGGGCTGAGGGGAAAAACAGCAAAGATTAACAAGAAGGTGTGTACCATTATTAAGATTTTATGAAGTCAGTCTTTGTCATGAGCTAAACATATAACAATGTGGTTTACATATACTCCAGTAATGCATTTATAGTGAATTTAATGATAGTGAATCATCAGGGGAATGGGAGCAGATTGTTTATTCTGTCGAATTCTTTGATTTTAGGACTCCTAACATGACAAGAAAAAGAGCCACGACAGTTTTGATAACAGGTCAAGATTTGCCACAGAGCACTTGCATAAATACAGACATTTGATTTGTTCCTCATGTTCTGTCTATTAAATGAAACACACTGAATACATAAATGGTGATTTTCCTCTTCAAATGGAACCCAAAGGTCTCAATCCCTGTAACAATTTATCCCTGGAGTACCAAAATGCCCACTTCCTGATGCCTGTCCCTGAAGACAAGCCTGGAGCCTTACAGCAAGGCTTTATACTGGGCTCAGGGAAAGTTAAAAACCTTAGAAAAGGTGTCCAAAGTCTTCAGCTGAGCTAGTCAGTAAGAAACACTGAGGGTAAAAATGTGCCTTCAGCCTTGTCCTGGAAACCATTCAGTCAAAAAGTGGGATTCTGTAGCACAGTGATTGCAGCACTTGAGACAATCAGAAATCAGTTTCTGGTTCCTGCTTTGACCTCACTTACACTGAAATGTCTCTGAAAACAGTTTTCTGCAATAATTGCAAGTTACTGCTTTCCTCATATAGTATGAGGCAAAATCATCCCCCACTCTCTGTCTCTCTTTCCCTCCCTTTGTTCCTGGCCTAACGTTTCCTTCATATTTCCTTACAGCGACAAGGTTTCAGCTGGCTCAGAGCTCAGAAGGTAAGGAGCAGTTCATGTTGGGATGCCAGTGAGGCTTTGATGTGAAATTTGCACAATCTGTTGAACCCTACAAAATCAAAGCATTTCTGGACATGTGCAGAAGCAGAACTTGAGGATCCTGAGGAATTTTCAGATAGAAATTTGCATCTTCTACAGAGTTTAAGTTCCTCCAGGGCTTGGTGCCAGAAGAACAGGGGTTGTCAGGATGGTAGTTTCAGTTGTGAGTATTTAAATTCTGTCCAAACTTTACACTTTAATTTGTCTTAGTAAAAAAACATTAAAGCACACATTCCATAGAGCATAAGACCCATTCTGCAGTTTGTTTTGGTAATAATTCTTCTTTTCTTTCTCTGAGATAAAAAAGTTAAACATCTGCATAAAAGATTTTATTATATTAATGTCTTTCTCAGTCAAAGGATAATTCCATAATTATTTGCAAAATAATTATTGCTTTGGTATAGTCATCTTCATACGGAAGAATGTAGTGCACCTTCTCAGACACAGATAAGGTCCAGAATGACAGTAATAATATAGTCAGTGTAAATATCAATGTACTAAATAAACTGATGCATGATTTCCAATACTCTGATGAAAAATTTGAGTCAGTTCTATGGATGTTTCACTATTTTCACTGAAGGAATATTTGAGTGAAAGATATATCTTCTTCTACTAATCAGTCTTTTGTTCATGCAAGTAGGAAAGCAGTAGTACTTCAAAATCATACATTTGTCTTCATCTGTGGTCTTTTATACTTGTGCTTCTAAAATTATACATGTGTATATTATGTATAGACATAATATATGTCAAAATAGCTCAAGTGATCTTATTTGGGTATATTTGTATGTGTGATGTTTTATAGCATATCTGCATCTTTTTCTGTCTATTTAGCTACTAATTTTTTCAATTGAGACTTTTTGTTACAACTGTGCTTTACGGTGTGATTTACTGGGGACAAAATATTTAGAGCAGACAGTAGATTTCCTTCTTTCCCTTCAGGGCAACTGCCCAGAGTGGCTGAAATCTCCTAATCTTTCCCAGTTCAAGAAAGATGAAGAGCTACTGGAGAGAGTCCACCAGAGGGCTACAAGGATGGTGAGGGCACTGGAACATCTCTCCTATGAGGAGAGGCTGAGGGAGCTGGGCTTGTTCAGCCTGAAGAAGAGAAGGCTGCGAGGGGACCTTATAAATGCTTATAAATATCTAAAGGGTGGGTGTCAGGAGGATGGGGCCAAGCTCTTTTCAGTGG
>Ga0065711_1035092_pt1 | contig 22824 bp, 10 predicted proteins | sample Hoacrofraction12_FD_59098 | JGI IMG/M metagenome (GOLD analysis project Ga0065711, IMG submission 59098) | Hoatzin crop microbial communities from Cojedes, Venezuela - Epithelial fraction 12 v2 (version 2) | ecosystem: Host-associated > Birds > Digestive system > Esophagus > Crop | place... | reverse complement strand
CGGGGCTCGTTAGCGGAGCGGGCGGGGGCTGGTACGCCGTGCTCGCCGTCCTGGTTCGCACCCCGTTCCCGAGGCCCGCGCCGGGGTGCTGGGCTGGGCAGACCTCGGGCCGGGTCCTGCCCCGCCGTTCGTGCCGCCTGGTGCCTGCGGCTGCGTCACGAGGGCTCGGCGTGCTGGTGTCTTGCAGAAAAGCCGAGGAGTATCTGCGGCTGTCCCAGGTGAAGTGCACGGGGTTGGTGGCTCAGATGACAGCGACGAGCAGCGCCGTGATGTGCCTGGACCTGGCAGCTAGTTTCATGAAACAACCAGTTGACAGAGTAAGACGCAGGGTATGACTCGGCTGGCTGGTGCGCGCTCCCCCAGTCCACTGAAATGGTTGTTCTGTGCAGTGTGTGCTGGGAGGAGGAAAGGGATAATAACAGCTGACACTACCCGAGACCCACCGTGCTGCTAAGCACAGAGTTAGAGCTTTCACTACTCAGAGTTCAAAAGAGGGCAAATGGAGCTCAGTGTCATAGTCACTTCACAAGCTGAGCTTGCTTTGTTGTGACTTCAGTTCTTTTAGTAACAAATAAACTACCAGCAAGGATGTTAAATTTAACATCTGGCCCCCTTACTGTGGGAGGGGAGCACTGGCTCCAGGGAATCCCTCTCTATAGTGGCAGCTGTAAACCTCCATCTGCTGACCTGCCGGGTAAATGGCACTGAGCTGCCAAATTAATGTCTGGTACAAGATGTTCGTGATTGTCCATTCACAGACAGAGGAGAATTTAATTGGACCTGACCCCATGAGCAGCAGCATGAAAGTATTGCTCAGCTCTGCAAGCTGCCCGGGTCTTGGTTGCCTTTGTTTTTCACCACCTTGTGCTCAAAGGGCCATGTCATATTACATGGAAAAGACAAACCTCACTTCCAGTGAAACAGTCTAAAAATAACACTGCATTAAAAGATGTGGCATTCCTAGGTGGTTAATCTTTCAGTGTGCAGTGAAAACATACATAATTCATTGCGCATGTTTGTTTAATATAGCAATAGAACTTTTATGGTGGTGTGTAGTTTCTCCCTAATCTCTTTTGGTTGCCTGAATAAGGTGTCGGGAAGGAATCTTACTAATTCTTGGGGTTTGTCTTCTTAAAAGAGCTATTTTGTTAAACTCTCCGGCTTGAACAAGACAACCTACCAGAGCTCCGTGAAGTCTTTGGAGTGTTTGCTAGAGATGAACCCCAGGCTGGGAATGCGAGACTTGGCTGTGCAATTCTGCTGCACAGAGGCAGTGAGCACCGCTTCAAAAATACTGCAGAGGTGAGGAAGCTCTCATGAGCAGACTGGTAACCGCTAGTGAGATTCTTTGTTCCTTAGATGTGTAAAGAGCTTGGTGGGTTGAAGGGCCAGGTATCTCCCACTGACTGGGAGTGGTGAGGTGAGCTCTGAGCACTAACAATGCAGCCATTTATCTAGGCCACTCTTTAGAATACATGTTGGAAAGGGGTAGTCTCAGTAAGTTGTTGTCCGAGTCCCAGTTCTTCAACTGGGAATAGTTTAAAAAAAATACAGGACTCTTAGTCCCTGTATTTGTCCATAGCATCACACTGTCTTCCATTCCACTGCTACTGATGTTACAATTCAGAAGTAATGCTTAATAGAAACAAATCCTCCCTTCTGGAGAAGCGGATCTCTTACAGTGCACACTACTCTACCTGTAAAAACAGTCGGTAGAACACTTCAATGGAGATTCAACAGATCTGACTAAGATGTTGCACTCTAACATCTACTTTAACAAGAGCAATCACTGAAAAGTTCTGTTCCGGAGTGCTGTCACCCTGATAACACATGTTTAAATGCTGTTAGGGATTTAGAATATTCTGAGTTGCAGGTCAGTGAACAAAGTCTGTGTGTGCTTGTCAGTGCTTAATACAAACTATAAAAAATAGCTTGGGGACAGGTGGAAAATAAAAAATGAAATTCTTCAGTGCTGCATGTCCATCATATCTTTTTCTATATTGAAGCCTTCATCTGTGGAATACACATATTAGAGGAATCAAAGAAACTATAATTCTACCCTTTAGTATCAGGTGAATTTACGCAAAGCATCTCATCGTAACTTTTAGATGTAATGTAGAGAGAAGTGCTGTGTGGATGGGGAGCACAAGAAGTAGGTTTTACTGACATGCCTTAATCCAGATCCCTAACTTAAATAGCTATAATTAAAAAGGGGAGGTGATCCTAATTCCCTTCTCTTCCCTACTCTCTTTTGCTCTGTTCAGCTGGTAGCAGCTGTTTCTGCTTGACTGGGTTGCAAAGGACCAAGTGATCCAACAGGAGACCTGTTCAACTGCCGAGTACCATGTGACATATCCATCTAAACATCTGAGGCAAATGCACTACAGAATTGTGTCTCTTATTGTTCTTCAGGTATGAGTCCAGCCTCTCTGAAGCACAGCAAATGGACCTTGATTTCTCAAAACCACTTTTTATAACAGCTGCACTATTCACTGCATGCAGGTGAGTATAGCTTGAGGGATCTTTTATGGGCTAAAACACCTGGCGAGGCACAGACACAGTGCTTACAGTGTAAGCAGCTGATTCATTCAGCATGCCTGCCTAGTCCGAAGGCAGTGCTGGTACAGCAAACGTCACCTCACCTGAGTGATAATTGCTGGAGTGTTGCTTTATACAGCGGTAACTTAACTTTCTTTTTTAGGTGTTTGAAGCTAAAAGTGGACAAAACTAAAATGCTGGCTACATCTGGGGTGAAAAAAGCTATATTTGACCGGTTGTGCAATCAGCTGGAGAAGATGAGCCAGCAACTCAGCAGTAAGTGTTTTGGCTTTATCCCTGTACGACAGCGTACCCATCGCCTGGCCTCACGGTGCCCCATCCTTTTCCACTAGTGATTGCAGTCTGATCACTCCTTTCGGCCAAAAATGCCCATCCATTCCAACACATTTCCTGCAGCCCAGTTCGCAGTCACAGTAATTGCTTCTGGGGAAGTCACAACAGCTTAGCACGTGGCAAGGCCAAAAAATAAATATTTTCCTCTCTTCTCAGATGCTCACTGCTCCTTATATTCTTTGCTGTTGCAATTTATTCCCTGCTTCTCCCATACTACCTGACCAATCTTGGATTCCTCCTTCTTGCTTGCTTTCCGCATCCTGCTAACATGGCAATGTGACACGCAAATTAACATGAACATATTGCTACCTCTGTTGCTTTGACTGACTCACTTCTGTGTTTGCCTTTTCCCCGCTGCAGGATGAACAAGCCTAAGCCTTGCTCTTCTGGTAGTAATTCAGCCATTACCTGACACCATCCCTCCACATACAGTGGACAGACACGAGGAATCTTTCTTGCCTGTTGTTGAACCTGCAGTTCTCTCTGCACTCCTTTTTGTGGAGGAGGAAGATTGAAATATGACACACGTCTTCTTGTCCTAGATCTCTGCTCCTTCCTCCTTATCTCCTTTTTCCTTTCCCAGGCTTTCATTCTTACTCTCCCACTGACAGTACCCCTTGCTTCATGCTTTGTATCATGAAGTTTTCTGGAATGTGCTGCCTGTATCCAAACCCAAAGCTGCTGCTCTCTCCCTAGGCATGGACCTTCCATAGTGCAGTGCCCTATAAAAATCTCAAAACCTTACCCCACCTCTCAAGCAGCTAAAGGCAGCTGGGAGGTTCTGTATCAGTTCAGGGAAGAGTGTGCTTCTGTGTACATGGACAGCCCCCTGCGTGCTGTGGGCATAAATAATACAAAGTGTGGAAATGGGATAGAAGGGGAAGAAATAACTGATAATCCTGCGTGAGAAATCAAGAAAAGAGCAGCACTGTTTTTTGGGGGTATCAACATGATAGTCACAAATGCAGTGGCAGTGCTAGTTAAAGCAGCCAACCAGTCTGTGCAAGCCTTGAAGTGTGGTGGCACATCTGCACGTACAGCTTGGGCATGTCTGGACCAAGGAACTGCTGTGACTGGGAGACAATACTTTTGGAAGGTGGCACTCCTGTCAGAGAATTGCATGTGGAACAACACCTTTAGGGCCCCAAACAGCATTCAGAAGTAAAGCAACTTACTTATTTTTTCAGAAGATGATGTTCCGCTGGCTGCAGAGACACCTGAAAGCTTGAACAACAACGTGGAGCACTGCGAGAAGGAAGATGGTAAGTTGTGCTTGGTTATGAATGAAAATTAGCTCACTAGAGCAGTCCTGAGCTTTACTGCTCCTTAATGATATTTTATCATAGAATATCTCAAGTTGGAAAGGACCCATAAGGATCGTTGAGTCCAACTCCCTGTGGCTCGTAGGACTACCTAAAACTAAACCGTATGACTAAGAGCATCATCCAGATGCTCGTTGAACTCTGACAGGCTCGGCACCATGACCACGAGTCTGGGGAGCCTGTTCCAGTGACCAGTCACTCTCTCAGTGAAGAACCTTTTCCTAATGTGCAACCTGAACTTCCCCTGACAGCTTCGTTCCCCTTTCTTGTGTCCTATGTTTTAGGTGTGTCATATGCCATAACACCCAGTTCACAGCAGCTTACTCCATGCTGCAAACCACTGGCTAAGAAAAGGACAAAGAGCACCTAGCAGAAGCACAGTGGTGATTATACCGAGTAGTCCTAGTAAAATTAAGGACAATTCTTCTGTTCAGACACAAAGGTGAAGAGGTGACTGTTCAGCAGGTGAGGGGAGCAGCACACCACAGGGTTAGATAATACCGTGACAGACCCTGTGCTTGTGTCTGCACGTTTGCTCGCTGCCATGGTTATTGCCAGCAACATCTTGCCCGTGATGGCCGGTCATGGACTTTCTCATTCTTCTCTCATAGGATCTGAAGATGATGAGGAGATGCCATGTAAACGCACAAAGACTGAAACAAAGCAAGACTATGAAGAATGGAAAAAGAAAATCCTGGAAAACGCTGCTAAGGCACGAGAGACAAGTAGGAGTACTGGCTCTGTAGTGCCACCTAGTAATGTCACTGCTGCTTGGTCATGATTTTAACTCTGCCTCTGCTCTAACAAGAGTTCCAGTAGCACAGAAGTGATGGCTGCCTCATAGCCAGCTAATTTTATTTATGTGCTAGTTTTTAAGTATTTAAGAATGTTCGTTTTAGTAAATGACACCAGAATTGAGGTGATTTTACAAGAAGCCTGTCTGACTACCCTCCAGGCTGGTGCCTAAGCAGCTATGGCATTAGGTGGTAGAATAGCTTCCTTTCTCTTGCTGCAGGAAGCAGGTAACATGCTAATGTTGTGTTGAGTGTAAATAAGTTGTAAGTTACATGCCCTTGTGCCCCGGCGGGATGGAGTCAGTGAAAAAAAGGAGGGGACTAATGGTGCCTTGTTAAACTGCAACACCAGCAGAGGAATTAATAGACTGATATTTTTTTACTATTTTTAACTGTTGAAGAAATATTGTTTAGTCACTGAATTTGACTTATTTTTATGACCTGTATGGAACTGAAGTCTCTTGTGCTTGTAAGGGGTCCCAAATATTCCAAGAAACAATAAAGGCAGTAAAAGGAAGAGCTTTGTATTATGACACCAGCTCCTTGGCACTTGTCACTTATAAAAAAACCCATAAAGCGCAAAATAAAAGACGTAGAGGAGATGCCTGTGCTTTAAAGAGGAAGATATCCAGGGAACAAGGATCTTTTCTGGGTAATACAGGTTTTTTGCATCTTGTAGTCACAAAATCAGTGGAAAGTGCACCCTGCCCTGTAGTTCTTAGAGGCAACTTCTGCGGTCCTACACTCATCCCAGCTACTCAAACTACAACTTGTGTTAACTACTTTTTGAAGGAAAATCACAGCTTCTAATAGTACAGGGCTGGTGTAACTAGAACAAAACCAGTCCATGTCTGCTGCCCATTTCTCATGCACGTTTTCTGCTTGGAGTGTGCAAAGGGAAGTTAACTTTCCTAAACCCTCATTTCAGAACAGCCCAGAAAACTCTAGGTGTCCATATGAAGCAAGATAAATTATCTCATGTCTGGGCATTTAGATTTGAAACACTGCTCCCATCTGAGCTTCTTCTCAACAGTCACTTAACAGCTTGCCAAATGCCTCACTGCTGTTATGGTCCCTGCTCACCCAGTGACACTGATCACGCCAGGATTACAACAGTTGCTATCAGTGACTGCTTTTGCAGCAGTGTATGGGGCCAGTTCCTTTTGCCACACTGACTGTTCCAGTGACTCACAGGTCAGCTGCGGTTCATCCTTCTAGTTGTTTCATATATCCCCAAGCAAAATGCACAAGACATGGTGAAACACCCCCTAAGGCTGCAGAGGTGGGCTTCATGGTACTGCAGAACCATGTGATGGCTGCCGAATCTAAAGGGATCTCCTCCTACTAGGAATGAAAGAGCGATCCTGCCAGTCAGATGCACCTTCTCTTTGTGGAAAACGGAGAGGAAACACATACAAGACAGCAGAGAGCATCCATGTGTTACCCTCTTACAAAAATGGAGGAAGCAGCACATAGTAACTAGAAAATTAGAACTTACTGGCCATTTTCCTTTCACTTCTCCTCCCAATGCATTAAAAAGGAAATCACTTGAGCCAACTTTACTTTAATTAGCAAGAGCTAATTTCATTCCAGATGAGAGTTCTGAAATACAACAGCAACTATCGGGGAACAGACTCCAAACATGCCTGATGTGCAGAGAAAATATTGGGTAATTAACTCACATTGAGTAAGTGCTGTAACAAGATGTCTACCATTTAAAGTCTGATCTAATTATGTAGTAGAGGGTCCTCAGGTTAGCATTCTGTTGTTAAGACTTGCTCAGAGATGCTTTCAGGTTTGTTTGGTGAGGGGGTTTAAACCAAAATTGAGGAATAGGCTTGTTCCACTTTAATGGCATTTATTAGTATTAATTCAGAAATATACAGACCAATTAATATAATCACATTTATCATGCAGAACCACTTTGGAAGGAAAACATGAACAAAAGTGGGCCTTCACAGAAGGTGATACATTGTCAAGATTATTTCACTTGATTTTATTAATTATGCTCTGTCTCAATTCTGGAAATGCTGCAGAAGTCCAGAATTCAGGACTCTGCAAAGTGAGAAGCACTAGAGTGGAAAAGATAACTAAGACCAGGGTAAGCCAGGTTTACAAACCTCTTTATTAGCAACCAACGCTCTTGCTAATTCAAGGGACGTGAAACTCCATGAAGTTAAAGGGAGCTTTACAGTGGTTTGATGCCTAAAGCTAGTTTTAGTAGGATTAGTAGTATTAGTTTGTTTTTCCTACAAGCCCATCCAGCTCACACTGAGTTTTGCAGAATCTAGAACAGGAAGAAAGGAAACCATAGGTTTAATAAATAATGTTGTGCTTTTTGCTGAGAGACTGCAAGTGTTTCCAACTCTTTATACATCAGGAAAAAGTTTAAAATGCAAAATAAGTTAGTGTTGTGAAGAAAACATTTAATGTTCAAGAGCAAAGTGGGAGAAAAAAGGGCTTCAGCATCCTAACTGGGCTAAAGGCAGAGTCTGGCAACACACCATTTCCCTGCCACTGAACAGCGATAAAACCTATTTTGCATATCACACCATAACAACTTCTCAGACTTCATTAAAATTGTCAGAGAGGAGAAAAAATCCTCGAACTAAAACTTAACAAAACTAAGGGCTGCACTCAGAGCCAATAAGAAGCACTTATTTTTAAATACACATAAAATGATGCCTGGAAATCTCATCTTTTCTGGACAACATGAGATCTTTTTGCATAGACCCAATGGTCGTTAGATAAAAACCGCTTATCTCCTTCCAAAAGTTCAGTCAATTCACCTCAATTCAACTCACCGTAAGAAAAAGCAGCAATGGACCAACTGCTTAAGTTTTTTCAAACCATGATTCCTCCTATTTCCTAACTATGCAGTGACTATTTTTTAAAGGAGAGAGTAGAATAAAAAATACCAACAAACTAAGACCATTCAACTCTGAGTAGCTGCACTGAATCATCATCACGTCTGGGGGGAAAAAAAAACATTTTTGGAAAAATGGTAGAAAAAAATGATATCTGATATCATTTGTTCTAAGTAATAAACACCTGAGGGAAAAATTGTGCCATTGTTGTGGCAGTGCTCTAAAATTGATGACATCCATCAGTCATGAAGAAAGTCATTAGAGATCCCATGCTTGGTGTGAGAGACCAGAAAACCGACAAGGTGGTTTCCGGTGTGAACATACCAAAAATACTCTGCATAATCAAAGCCTTCAGCAAGAAGTCAGCCCCAGTAACTGCCATGTTTTCCCATCAGTATGCACAACAACTAAAAACTTGTAAAAACAAACAAGGTAGCTTCTGCTTTTAGAGATGATTTCAGTGCTTCTGCCTCAAGGCACTTCTGGAGCCTTAGCACTAACACACATAAGGGTTTGCATCTGTCTTCCTCACGTATTATGTTATAAAACAAAGGAGTATAAATTATTGAAGATAGAGTCCTTCTTCCATGGCTTCATGTCCATCTCCAGGAGTGGTAGATGCTTCATACAAGCTTATGGAAGCTTAACAGACATACTCTGAAATCTCTTCAGCCTGTTCGCAGCAGCCACCACATAAAAATGTTTCTGTGAACAAAACGGAACAGTCCAAGTGTGAGTGCAACTGAGGTAAAGCACCTTTTCTGTGACTGACATGGATTTTTCTTCTGTGAGGACAAAAAAAAAGAAAAAAAGAAAATCCATTACCCATTTCCCTCTAGTGACCCGCACCTTGTGTGGACTGCAGTGCAGAACAGCTTTGTACTGGGGAGCCACTGGTTACTGCAGAACAGACTGCTGGTACTGTGAACTTCTGCAGCATTATTACAAATTATATAGTGATATGTCTTTAGATTATGCATTTTTTTTTAAATGCAAGTGCAGAAGTCTGTGACCAAACAGCTGGAGTGCAGGAGTGGGAAAAGTGTAAGCCTCTGGTTTAACTCCTTGGCAAGGATTACAGTTCTCCAGTGACAAAAGAAAATGAAATGGTCCTCACTGAGTTTTTCTCACATTTCCACAGGCTTATTTGTAACAAGAGCACTGTGTTCACCTTCCAGGATTGAGTATCTACAATCCAATACAGGCTTCAACAGAAAGTCTTATCTATCACTTCTTCATCCAAAATTTAGCTCTGAAGGAACATGAGGTTATCAGGAAGGTCCAGAGGGCTCTCTGGATGGGTTTAAGCCGAATTTTTTCCTCTCTCCCAGACTTTACTCTCTGCAGCATGAGGCACAGAACTGCCTTATGTTGTAACCCTAATCCACAGCGACAACAGGATGAGGCAACTGCTGTCAATGGGGAAAAAAAAAACAACAAACTCCAATATGCAGAGAAAGAACATTTAATATAAGCTAAGTAGCATCTCAAGCCTCTGAACTTGTCAGGAGAAAAACTGTAAAACTTCTAAACACCAGTCAGGAGGAGTAAAAATTGAAACCAAACTTGCTAAAAATAGAAGCAGTATCATTCTGCAGGAGCAAAAACTTAATTTGCAACTGAAAATAGGCTTCCCAAACTCATATCTACAAGAAAGAAGCCTGTGGGCAAAAGTGAGCCAATAGGCAAAAAAGGAGGAAATGTCTCTGCCTACACGGAGCTAATTGTCCCTCTGGAAGTAGGTTTGCCAGGCTTTATCTATTTACCTTCCATTTTCTGTGAGCCATGTAACTCTGCAGCAACAACTGGGACTTCAGGCGAAGCTTGGACTTCTTGGCTTTGGCAGGCAGATTGTTTAACCACTCGTGCTTCAGACACTGCGTTGCACTCATCCGGCAGCTGCGGGAGAGGAAATCTGTAAACCCAGCAACCCGACAGCCATTTTCTTGGTGCCCTGTGCTGCTCAGTATTACCAATCAAAGGAACTGTCTTAAATGAACCAACACAAGTGAGCGGAGATGCCTCCTGAGACGTTCATCCCCATGCATAGGATGCTAATGACATCCTGCACTCTCCACTGTAAGGGGCAAGTGGCATAAAAAGCTGCTGGTGGGGCTGCAGTGGGTTGACTGAGCTGTGGCTAAGTACTGTATTTTGCCTTTTTAGGGTTTGGTTTGGGGAATGTTTTTTTTCTTTGAAGGAACAGCTGTACAGGTTCATCAGTTCATGTATCATTTTGTTAAGTGAATGGAGAACGTTGCCAAGAGAATCGGTGCATACAGAAAAATAAGATTTGTAATGTTACCTGTCTGTCCTGACAGTGCAGGTTTATTTTGTGGCTCACATTTAAAAAGCACAATTGTCTATTCATCCTAAACTTGGATCAAGCTAAGCATACATTTTTATCTATATAAATAGAGATACAGATATCTCCTGACATTCAACAATGGGCCCAAATGTGAAGGCCTATCCAAAAAGCTTTAAAAAATATATGGTAACAGAGGAAGTCTTGGGAGAGAGGTGTTGAGAAAAAGTTTTAATTTGCCTTTCTTCAGAACAAAAGCCTCTGCCTAACTCCCGAGCTTTGTCTGAGCTGCCACGGAGCAGATGATGAAGAGACGACTCCTGCCTGCTCACACCTATTCTCCTGGGTCAGGGGAGGTAGGTACGGATCTTGCTCGAGATCAGACCCACTGTCGTAGCATGGCCAAGGTGCCTCGGCCATAGGAGAGCGCAGGCTGTGCACACACCCTGGGAACAACTGGGCCAACTAATTGCTGCCCTTCGCATCTCACTGACAATACTCGTCTCTTGCATAGCCTTTTCATTCACAGCTTCTAACCAGACTTTGCCTAGCGTCCCTCTGGGGTCCCTATTCCCACAGAAAAATAGAAGACTCCAAAGCAAAGTTGACGGTCTCCTAGCAAATCACCACCGCAGTCTGAGAAAAAAGCCTTTGTTGTCTCTGGCTGGCAATATGCAAAAGTTCCATTTATTCTTAGCTTTTCATATGACTTATTATTCAAAATGTAATCAGTACTAGAACTGATTTGTCTGATTTGGGTAATGATCTGGAAGTTGTTAATGTTCTAAACACTCCTTTGAATTCCCCTCGAACACACAATCTGTTTTACTGCATGCATCATTTCCTGTTTTGATTAGTTTTGTATCAAAAAACTCAGCAAGAGAAAAATTTCTCTACTCACTCGCCCAACCCCATAGCCATGGTTTGACATCAATATCGTCCTCATTCTCTCCTGTTATTTCATATGTGCAATCACTTTTTATTTCAGTGGAGCCAAGACTGAGAAGCCACATGCAGAGTTAAGCCCCAAATGCTCCTTAATATCTACCAAATGCATGTAGCCCACTTTAAAAAAAGAACAAATGCACATTTTCACAGCTGCAGCTTCCACTCATCCTCCATGGCATTCAAGAGGCATTTTTGCAATCTATGTCAGGGCTTGTGAGAATCCAAAGTAACAATAGAAATAGCTTTTGCTCAAATAGAAATAGCTTTTGCTCAGAGAAGGAATACTAAAGACAGATCCCTACACAGCAGATCCTCCCAGATTTCCTCTGTTCTGCCTGTACTGATGCTACTGTGAAAAGCAACTTTCTGCAGTCAAGGGACACAGACATTTTCTTTTTAAATAGGGGCTTCTGAATCACTGAGGAACTGCCCAGCAAGCACAGATACAGCATACAAAAATGTCACGTAGGAAGTTCTTGTTGCTGGCTGCAATCCAAACAGCTGGCTAGGAGGAACTTAATGTCATTAGGTGCTACTGTCCTCACCATCAGACAAAGAGGTACCTTTTCTCCTTCACGAGTAGTCTGGAAATAAAGTCTTTAGCTTCCTCCGATAGCTGTTCAAATGCTTCTGCATCAAAATCCCAGCTGCAATTGACTACGTAATTCATTGTCTCTGCATCAGTTTCTCCCAGGAAAGGGGACAGGCCACTAAGCCTTAAAAAAAAAAAAGAAGGAATGGGAGGGAGGTGAGTAGTTGTTATATGCAAGATGCGTTTTTCATTCTGTGAATCCTCTGCTTTGTGATTGTTAGCTTATGGAGAAGATGACTCTCAGCTATGTGGGTTCCACTTCTCAATCCCTGCCAAGATAAGCCAACAGTCCGGAGCAATAAAGCGTTGCTCTCCGGCAGCTCTCAGCTGTCAGGGAGCACTGTTAGTGGATCCCTGAGGACATTAATTCAGCGGGGCTCTATGCGCGTACTTCAGTGCTTTCCCGGCTAGCAAAGCTAGGGGGACTCAAGAGCTTTCTAAATCAAAGCCCACATCCATATCTGGCTTGAATTAAACAGAATTCCGAACAATAGCGTACTTTTTAATATTAGTCTCTAAGCCCAGATTTATTGCTTCAATCGTTTATTACTTCATTCAGATGTATTTTGGCTAACATACAAATTCAAACCAGAAATGTATCCAGTTCACAGAAAGCGTCTGTGAAAGATTCTGAGATGCAAAGTCAGTGCATCAGAAAGCAGAGGCTTTGGGCAGTCAAGCTGTCCATGGCCGCCATCCAGGTATCAGAGAGAACTTTCAGCCCTGTTTGTGACGTGACATTTTTTAGGCCCATGGCCTAACACCCAACATTAATTCCTCTGTGCAGATGCACACCAAGTCCAAGCTACTAAAATGAACAGATTGCTAATTTGAAAATTAAAGTCCTCAAGAACGCAATCAAAATGAAAATTCTGACATGCTTTAGGCAACTTTTATGAGTAAACAAAGACCTGACCCATTTTACATTGGTAAAGAGGTGGTACAGGTGAAGAACACTTACATATTTATCAAAAAGATTATTTGTTGTTTAGAAACTTTGCATGCACAGCAAGGTGCCTTGCATTAAAGGCTGGGTTTTTTAACAGAATGACTTAGGAGGAGTAACAGCCAGAAGGGCTCAGTGGTTGCTGCACTCGTGCTCTGCTCTCGCAGAGCCTTTGGTGCCATCGCTGCGACCCCTCCCAGAGTTACTCACAACATATACGTGATGACGCCTACACTCCACATGTCTGTTGGGAAGGAAACAAAGTCATAGTTCACCACTTCAGGAGCCAAGAACTCTGGAGTTCCAAAATTAACCTTCAGTTTCTCACGAGGTTTGTACCTTTAGCGGAAAGAGAGAGACATCGCTGCTGAGAGCAGGGTGGGGAACACATCCCACATTTGTAAAAACCAAGGCACAGCTTTTTGGCATGAGAGCACGGCAGAGTGAGCACAGCAGACTTACCTAGGCAATCAGGAGAGCATGAAGTCTTAAAAAAAAAAAAAATCAATTGGTGAATTTTGCTGTGACTGTAGGTTAATACGCCATCAGCTATCCCTTTGCCAGAGCAAAACTAGAAGGAAGACCAAGGGCAGTAACACCTGCAAAGGCCTCTCCCACAGAGCAACAGCAGCTTTACTCTCTGCCAGGCTCCACGGGATCCTTTCCAGCACACATTGTCCAACAAAACATATAAAGCAGCTTCCATTAAGACAGGTTTGGAGAGCATTTGCTTAGTGGGATGTACCCAGCTACAGCTCAGGGTAAAGGTCTGTATAACAGATATAAGCACAAGGTAACTGCTAAGGTGGGACTCTGGAGAGGATGTTTTGGGCTTGGTAACAAGTCAAACAGTGACCCACACAGGGAGAAAATGACTCCGTTTTATTGCTTGAATGGGGAAGGTTACAAAACTGAACCAGTAATAATTGTCACTGATGGCAGCTGGAGTTACATCTGCGTACAGACAGAACAAGCCGTAAAAGAAATGCTTTTACAGCTCTATTTCCTGGAATACCTTGTTTTCAAAACCGCTTTAGTAGAAGTTTGCATCTTTACCCTCCCAATTTAAAAAATAAATCCTCAATTCTCCATTTCTGTTTTTGTAAAATACTTCTAAATGAAAAAAGTCATTGGACAGATAGGTACATATATGCATTAATGTACCAGGTTTTGGCTTAACAAATACCTCCAAGGGTTTAGAAAAGAAACAGAAAAATGTTGTGGTTCTTACTGCTATACTAACAGGAGTCATTCCTTTTTATTCTAGGGGAATTGACTCATGCTCCCACAGCTCTCCTCTAATAAACTTCTGTGAGCAAAGTAAAAGAATGGAGAAAAGTCCATATTTCTCTGAGGGTTCCTGTTTCACACGGGATGGCTCAAACATGCTTCCCCCCCTCCTTCAATCAGCTCTTCTACATAAAGAGTAGCAGATCATTTCCACATCTTGAACCTACACAATAAAACGCAGCAGTCAAGAAGTCTCCAGAAGCCTCCATGGAGTCCCTAGAGAAAAAATTCTACATGGGGAATCATTTTGGGATAATTAGAACAGCAGCATAGCTTTATCCAACAGAAATGTTATTTGGAAAAAGCAATTAGGTAATTAATGCACACAGCAGAACACTGATGCCTGCAGCAGCACACTGCTTAGCTCATTCACATAGCAGAATTCCTCAAGAGCCACCAAAATACATGAAAAACCCCAAAGAACTACCAAAAATATGTCAGAGGGTTGTGGGTCTGTTTTGCTTTTTTAAAAATAAATTCATAACTTAATTCTCTTACCTCCTTGCTAATCCAAAATCAATAATTTTAATCTGGTTTCCTGTGCGATTTACACACAGTATGTTTTCAGGCTACAAAAAGAGAAGAGGGTATTGTGAGTTAAACGTATGACTGTGAGAGAGAGATCTAGCAGAAGAGAATAAAAATCTCAGAGATTTTTAATCATAATTTTTAGTACAATGCTTTTCCTTCTAGTCCTATCATGGGAGAAAAGGATTTGACTGGCATACCGAGTTAGGGAAAGGTCTGGACCTCCCTTAGAGAAGTTTAACTTGTGTTCCTGTATAACAACATTCTATATTTCACCATAGATGACAATGGTAGAGTCAGTCTGATGGCTGAGACTTACCCACTGAATTTACTCCTTAAGTATAAAAGTAACTCCGTAACAAGCCACAAGAAACATGTCACATGCATCCTTTGGTTTGCGCACAAAGGCAAAAATTTGGTTTTTCCAACAAGAATATTTGTCAAGGCGGGGACAGGGGGGATGACGGTGCCCAAATTTACTACAACCGCAGACAGGCCAGCCAGGTTTAATACCATTTGTAGAAGGTACTGTATAAACAAGCAGAAAAAAAAAATCTCTTGGTTTTTCTTTTGAAAAAGATCAATTACAAAGGGGCCATTAGGAAAACATTGTCGTTTTACTGCAGTTCAGTTCCAGGCAGAAAAAAAGTACAAGCAATAGGAGGAAGACTGAATAGATATTTGAACACAGTTTCAAGGGGGTGGGGGGAGTGCAGGGCAGACTGCAGGTATTTCTAGCCAAGGAGGGGTTTGAGGGTGGTTTTTCATTGATGAGAAAAGGGCACAGAATGAAAAGCTTCTGATTTAAGAGAGGCAAAAGACAGAACCCGGTTCATTTCACTATTCTAAGCAAGCTACCAAACAGATACTGAATAAAACATAATGAATCTCTAGAACTCTATTCATTGTGGCTGTTGAATTAAGTAAGTCTGTTTCTTTATGATGTAAGTCCACGAAACGAGAAATTACTCTTGTCATTAGAGACCCTGTGGTGGTCCAAACCCTAGCATCGCTAAAAAGCCAAGAGTGAACTACTGACCTTCAGATCTAAATGGAGAATATAATGCTGGTGCAAGTAGTGGACTCCTTCACAAATCTGTTTGGTAAACAGGATTGCATCCAACTCAGTCAGATTGTAGTTTTCATCTGTGATCCGGTCAAACAATTCACCGCCATCAAGACTAAAATTTTGACATAGAAATGTGTTTAAAAACCTAAAATTCCTCATAAGCTCAATTTATTTCCAAGTTGGGAACTTAGGCCCTCTAATTCAGCAAACATCCTAATAACACATCCAACACAAAGTGTATCAGTAGTCTCAATGACTATCTAAATTCAAAAATGTAAAAGCTGTCACTAACATTTGCGGGAGGATCTATGTCAAACCCACACGACCTGGTGATCCGACAGGGACCTGGAGAACCTGCAGGGACTGCCAAAGTATCCATTATTCACTCATCTTATTAGTCTAGAGAAAATGAGTCTTCAACATATAAAATTTACAACATGAAACTTCTCAAATTGAAAGTTATTTTACATGAGCTGACAATTGAACTTAATTCTGCACAAAAATTAAGAGAAAATTACATCAGACATATAGCTCTGACAAGGTTCTGAAAGGTAAAAACTTCAGGGAATAATTTCAATATACACATTTTAAATGTTTTATCATATTTATATTTGCTACTTCATTTTGTATTCTTTTTTCCTTCATGTCATTAACAATTAGTTCTGCAGCAGAAACTCAGTTTTTAGGTTATAAAACTTCAGTTTCTTGTAAAGCACGATGCCACTACACAGAAAAGGCAGCAGGTGTGCATCATGAAATCTCCCTTTTGTGAATTCCATATCTGATATAGATCAAAATTCTTATTTAGCTTCAACCAGGGAGGCATTTTTATTAATCCTAAAATTATTCAAAGGAGGCGGTCCATGTATATAATTAATCACCTTCCTACCTTCTCCATGCTTTTTCTAATTCTACTTAAAACACCTCTTTCCTCTTGCCTGGGTCTCTCGCCTTCACTCACTCCCTAATAGGAGATTTTATTTACCCACAGCACTTTTATGTAATTTGGTAGCTAGGGACACCGTTGGAGCCTGTAAGTTAAACTTACATGAAAAATGAACCATAGTGAAGTTCTATTTATTAACAATCTTGTAATTTCGGTCACACTTTTGAAGACAGTTGCTTTCTCACCATTTGTTTAAACTGTACTCTTGCCAAATATATTATTTTTAACGTGAAGAAATTACCTGTAAAACATACTTTTTTTTTTCCTTCTGAAAGTGAAATCAGCTCTCAGTCTGGGAAATCACCCAAGTCTTCTTCACACCTCAGAATTATCATTCCCTATCTCCTTTAGCGACCTTAGAAAACCCATACATCTGACAATTGCTGAGATAGTTCAAACTTACTATTCCATGATCAAAGTGATATTATTTTTGGCTTCAAACGCGTCATAAAGCTGGATCAGATTCACATGATTTAATTGGTTCATGACGTTAATCTCATTTTTTACTTCCTCCTGAAAAAATAATAAATTAACAAAAAATGAGCAAAACCTGCTCCTTAAATTCCAATATGTTCAGATACAAGCATTTGTAAAACCCAGTAACAGCTATACCACAGGTCTCCTGTGGACAGAAGGTTTATCACAGACACGGGAGATGACAAACAGCCACATGAAGTCCAAGCTGCCACTCACCAAGCCAGATCTTACAGTATTTGATACTACCCAACGCGACGTTGCCTCTCACGGGCCGAGTCGGGGAAGTGGCGTTAAGGTGCCTGCAGTAAGGCCAGGGTCAGAGGGTGCTCATGGGGGCTCGCAGCACCACACTTACCCTCTCTCTTGCTCCTTTCACTTTGATGATTTTGGCTGCCAGGTTGAGCCCAGTCGATATTTCCGTGCACTTGTGAACTTGCCCAAAACGCCCGCTGTTGAACCAAGGAAAAGATGGGAAACTGGCTTAAGACGGCTCACCGTAGAAACGCTTCGTAAGACTATTCTTATCGTTGATTAAAAATAGCACAGTACAAAGTGAACAGAATCAGGTGGCCAGCAGCATGAATCTCCCCTTTCTCGCAGCTTATGAAGGATTAGTTTTATCTTTCTAGCCAGTTGTTCAATGCTTACATTAAGATACTATGCCCCCGTCGTATTACTACATTTCACTGCGGTACGATGACCTGATGATATTCTTTTTCAGTTCTGTAACTGTACCCGCTTGCTGTCCTTCAGTGATGCGTTAGTGGGTATATTAACAAGGATATTTCTGTCCTGATCTCATCACTTTTTAAATGACTGCAAGACCAGTAACTGTAGCCACTCCACAGACTGCATTTCTGGCGTGTTATAAATTCTCCCCCATGTCACCCAGATACATTAATGCCCCTTGGGATGATTTCTAAATACCATCTTCTCTGCTATTGCATCATCAGGCTTATACTTATTAAGCCATATTTGTACTTGGATCAACCTGTAAATCAAACCTTCTTGTCAGATAAGTGAGGATACAAGAATACAAAGGCTGAAGCAGCTGCAAACTTCCTATGAGTGAAAACTAAACATAAGGTCAAAATAATTATAACTTCTCCCTTAGTTTTGTTTAATGTGCAGCTCAGCATGGAAAAAAGATTTTGGAAGCTGCCTGACCTAACGAGCTTTGCTGACTTCAAATGCTCTGAATCTGCCTGCCTGAAGGGTACAGGTTTTTCTCATGACACCAGTGGTGGCCAGGATCCTTATGACAAATGTGAAGAACAGTCATCCAAGATCACAGTCAGGTATCTGAAAATGGAACTGGGGCAGAAACCAGCCATCTAAGGGACAACCCACACGCACCCCCCATAATCAACAGAAGGTTGATGCAAGGAACCCAGCAACTATGATAAGCCCAAAAGGTCTCAAGGATGAACCTGCTCGCTCTGGTTGCCATGAGCTTGTACGTGCCTCACCCGCGCACACCTTGGGGCCATCTGGAGAAGGCAGCTCTAGCTCTCCAGCTAACGTCATTTCTGCACGCCTCAGCCACCAACAGCAGTACAGCACTAGGGACAGGAATACTTACCCCCCCAGTACTTCGTGACGACACACTGAGTAGCACGTTGTCACCTCTGTTTGCTTGACACTCACTATGCGATGCTCAAAAGGAGCCGGAGGAGAAGGGCTGTCATCTAAAGAGGAGACAAGCTGGCCATTGAGATGTTTCTGCATACAGTTTCACCTCCCTCACACCAAGGATTTCAATCCACAGGACACGCACATCACGTTGTTGTGTTTGCTAAGTGCAATGAGAGGTCTCGGCTGCCTTCCGTACTCCTAGCACCCACAGCTCCACAAAACCATACTCTAATGCTCCCCCCACCTTCGGCATCGCTGTTCCTGATGGGATGATTCCACTTTCTTAGGGAGGCATTGCTGGTGCAGAGCCGGGACTTCGGGGGCCATGGGGCTCCGAGGCAGAAATGCCTGGGCCCACGCAAATGCCCAGACAAGGCAGCCACAGGCTGCAGCCGACAGCCTGCTCGGGCAAACACTCCAAACTAAACTTCAGTATAAAATGCACCACCCCCTCTCCCATCTTTTCTCTTTGCTTCATGTTCCTCTACCAGCCATGATTTTTTCTTCTACTGGACTTCAGACAAGCACTGAAGTATCTGGATAACATTAAGCATGCGATTCCTTCACTGTTTTTAGAGCAGCATGCAAGTAAAATAAGCATTGCATTTGCAGCTAGCTCTAAGAAGGGAGGTGCTGAAAATATCCAAAATCTTTGTGGCTTCAAGTGAGGGACTTTCACCGCTAACACCCTTTCACAGATGAGGAGTAAAGGCCCATAACTGAGAACAGGATACCACCTCCTGAATCTCAGTCCTGCTTTTTTAACACAGTAAACCCACTGGACACCTTTAGAAGATCAACATCTTAGTTTACGCATTAACAGAAGAGGTCACCTGAAAAAATATCTGGAAGTTTGAAAAAATTACACTTGATCTTCTTTTAATCATTATATGGCAGCTGGAAAGACCAGCACAAACACACAGCACTGATAAATGCTGACATTTATTGGTAAAATCAGGAAGTTTCTCCTAGCAGCAAGAAATCTGGCAGACAATGTCGAAGTTAAAGCTGCAAATATTAACGCTACAACTATTAAGTTTAATCAGTTTGTGGGAAGCTAAATCAGTTAACCATGATATAATTAACATCCAAGTTTTTCTAGGGTAAAGCTTCCATAAACCCACAATTGGCGTCCTCCATTCAAAACAATTCTACAATTAATCTCCAGATATCTTGGGCTGCAATTTAACACGTATTCAACTCGCCTCCAGCCACTGCTGAGAAAGCCAGACACAGGTCAGGACATCTACCCAGGTATGTACATTCTGGGACATACAGATACCTGCTGCCAGCAGAGAGTGCTCCCTGAAACGCTGCAACCAACTGTTCACACAGTAACCGAGAAGAGATCTGTAGCGAACAACACAGCAAAGACAACAGCAAGACACTCTTCCCGCAATATTTTGCTGCTCTCTGGACCTCCAGTCCATAGCTGCTAAAGCATACCTGGTTTGCATATTCTATCTTAAGGAACAAATGTTTAATCTAAAGAGAATGGATTTTTTTAAAATTACTCATACTTCTGATCACAAATATAACTTCACCCAATTTTATTTTAAAGGAACTTTTTTCCCAAAACACACTTAAAAAGGAAAATAACATTTGTACAAATTCTTTTAGTAGTAAATTCACTTGTTATTTACATAGTCAGACATCCATGGCAAAAAGATCTTTAACTGTAAGACTCAGGTGGTCTACTGAGCACTGCTCCAACTATTATTGTATACATAACACACATGAGTAGCACAAAATCCTCAACGTAAAAAGTTTCCGAGAGTAACTGCGAGGAACTTACCGATGATCATTTCATCCTGTGCTGGAAGCTCTTTGCCAGCTTCCGGTGGCTCAGCCTTCTCTGGTGCCATCCCTGTACGCAGAGGAGCATCATTTGCACGCCCCCCTGAAGATGCAGACTCAGATTCTCTCCTCTCAGAGTTGGCATCTCTCAGGGATTCTTCTGCTTTTGCTGCTTCGTGATATGTTTTCAATTCTACCCCCACATCTTTTGCAGGCTCCTTTGCAGAGGTATTCTGTGAGGTTACGGGCTTGCATTTTAATTCTGATTTCTCTTCAGCCTTTTTATCTGGTTTGGGCTTGCTCAGTAACCCCTGCTGCTTCCCTGTTTGAGGTGCAAGTTCATTTTGCTTATTGTCCCCTTTCACTTCTTGATTACGCTCAGTGCTGATGCCTGTAGGACTTTGTTGAAGTTTTAATTTGTCAGGCAGCTGTTTGACTCCTTCCACTTCTGCTGGTGTGGAGGATGGGGATTTTACTTTGGGAGTTTTACCTCTGTGACTGTTTAAGTTTCCTTCCTTGGTCATCTCGATCTTTTCTTTCATTTCAGTCATATTTACATTGATGGATATCCTGCAGAGCAAATAGTTGACACTTTATGCAGATGACTAGCCTTGCTTTTGTTTTGTGAAGGAAGAAAAATCTATAAGCTTCTCAGACCACAGATTTCTACAGTATTACGTACCAGTCCTCAGGAAATAGTCACAACACTAAAGGAAGAGCACCAGAAAACATGCTGATGCTTTTTCTGCGTCCTCATCTGTGTATATGCCTACCTTCTGCTGAACACAGAATGTCTCACACTGCAAAGTGTTACTCCCACATTTGAAAGCTTACCCACTTTTTGCAACTAATACAGTTGGTCTAATAAAATACCACTCATCTGGGCACAGAGGGGGTAGTGATTGTCTTCACAAATTACAGGCTGATTATCTAAATGGCTGACTGCTCATACAGCTCCACGAATCCAAAGCCCTCCCATCCATCACCATCCTCTTCCAGCTGGCTGACTTGCACACTCAAACATCTGTGTATGTGTCTTCTGACGGGACAGCACTCCTTCCACAGCTTTCTGTTAAACACATAACTTTCATAAACTCTCTCACTCCATCGATACCATTTTCCTTGGCATTTTAGCTACTGAAAAAGTTAAATAATTTTTTTTTCCTCTTATGTTGCCTAAAAAGAATACGGGTTAAAACCAATTCTCTATGCTCCTAAAATCCATCACAGACATTTGTGTGATAATTGTTGAGTCAACTGTTACTGCTCCAACTGTCACGAGCACACAGTCTGATTCCAGTGAGGCTGAACTGAAACTCGTGAAGTTGTAAAGTAGATTTTATATAACAACAAGTGAAGAAGACTTCTGATGTCTAGAAGAGAATGTACCTCATTTTCACAAAAGTCACTGCCTCTTTCAGTGGAGCGACCTTATTACAATAGATGTTATAAAAGAAAATGTCTCTGCTTTTGCATAACAAGAGTCTGAAGTCTCTCATTTTCAGCACCGTTAACACCCTTGCGTTATGCCATGAGCACCGGAGTGAGCTAGCAGAACTGCTGAGCACGGCTCTGCACAAACACTTCCACTGCTATCCGAACAAGCCAGAGCTCGGCAGGACCCTTGGGCATTTCTCCAAGCAGCGGAACACAATGTTCTTTTGAGGCTTCTGTGTGGGCTTACAGACTTCATTAAAAGTTGCTTTCATTTTAGAGAGGCGTTTACCACCCCCAAGTCACTTCACACACAAAAGCGTAACAGGTACCCTGTGCAGCAAGGCTGCAGCTTCCCTGGGGATTAGTCTGGGCTCTGCCTTCCTGTTATCTGTCAGCTTCCCTCCTCTCCAAAGTCTGTGGGGCTTAAACACCCCCCATCCAGCCCACCCAGCTGCTTCAGAAGCTGCTGCCTGTCTCCAAGTCCACTGCCCGGCACATCGTGATGAACCAGCACTGACTCCCAAGCAGCAGCAGCAACCGGTCCTCCCCCTGCTCCACAAACACCTTGAGCCATCCTCAGAACACAGCATGGGCAGCAGCTCCGAGGCAGCGTGCCGGCTCCAGCCGCTGATGCACACAGCCCACGGCTCCCCGGCCAGTGCCCAGAACCCCCAGGGAAGAGGTCCCTCTGCTCTTAGTGTTCTTATGACAGCAACCAGTCTGGAGGTAACAAGGTCTAGAAACTGTACACAAAGTTGTTCTCAGATGTTTCAGAAGACAGCGCAGCAGTGAAAACTTCCACTTCCTCCTGTCACATCCTTACACTCGGCCTCCCAGGAGAAAAATATCCCAGTGTGCCAGCCTGCAATGAGCCCTTTCTCTCCTGAAGCCTATGTGCTGACATCAGCACAACCTTCATTCATTTTGGCAATTCATTCTTCTTCATTCACTTTTTTTTTTTTTTTTTTTTTTTTTTTTT
>Ga0065711_1005345_pt1 | contig 22824 bp, 15 predicted proteins | sample Hoacrofraction12_FD_59098 | JGI IMG/M metagenome (GOLD analysis project Ga0065711, IMG submission 59098) | Hoatzin crop microbial communities from Cojedes, Venezuela - Epithelial fraction 12 v2 (version 2) | ecosystem: Host-associated > Birds > Digestive system > Esophagus > Crop | place... | reverse complement strand
GGGGGGGGTGAGAAGCAGAATGTAACCAAACCAAAACTCTGCTCAGATTCAAAAATCATAACTAACATTGGTCCCCACACCAACAATTTTTTGGTATTCAGTTTTCTGAGAATAGCACTTCACCTCCAAGGAAACACAAATCCATCTCTCAAGAATTAATATATCATAGAAGCAATATTTTTTTGTTGTTTTGAGATATAGCTTCTTTAAGAACATTGTGCCCTCTGAAAATATTCTTTCATTCTTGTTATTTCCCTTCATGTATTGTTGTATTCAATTTATAGATTTTTTTAAAGTTATGTAGGAAGAAAAAAAAAAAGAAATAAATCAACACTCCACATGCATGTGCTTAAAGTGCTCAAAGCACTGGTTTCACTGGTTTAGAAAATGTTTAAATGTTTAAGCTCTCCTATACAGTTGAACAGAAATTCTGAGTAAACTAAAAAATGTCAGTAAGTTAGACTCACAGGGCAGATTTTTTAAGTACCTAGTTCCTACATGTCTGGTTTCCCTAGCAAAATCTACCACGCTGCACTAAACACTAAACTGCAATGGGACATCTGGGAGCATGCTGCTGAAAATGGGATTAGCAATTGCTGGAAAGCTGATCTTGAGCTACAAAAATATTAGGCAATGGGAAATGTTGACAACTGGCTGTGATTTAACTCTCCTCTTGGTATTAAATGACTGCTTATGGATGTCAAAGAAATGCCCAATTCCAGTTCAAATACCCAGCGCAGGTGTCCTTGAATTATGATGCAGAAACTTCTGAACAACTTTACTGAGAAACAGAAGTCAGTGAAAATACACACTGGAACCTCATTCTAGATGAATTTTTGTAGATTGCATGTTAGACTACCACCAAAATGCATCTGTTTATATGTTCCTGTTCTCCCTTGTCCCTCCGTGTATTCCCTGCCATGAAATCTTTTTTTCTTTCTGGTGTTCACCAGGTCCTACTCTGAGTTGCTTTATCTTTCCCATTCTGTAATAAAAGACCTTCCTCTGGCAAGACATCATGACTCAAGTCTTTTGTGGACTTCTCACATTCTACATTCTCACATTCTTTCTATGCACTTGTGGTAGGAAAAAAAAAAAAATCCTTCAAAGGGACAGTAGAGATGGCACCAATCCAGCTTCTCCAGTGAAGTGGCTTAAAGGGTAAACACTTTATCAGTAGCGCGAAATCTGAATTCAGTAATCTTCCTTAGCCTGAAAACATTAATATCCACATTTCTTAATCACTAGAATGGTGGAACTTCCCCGTCGACTCAAAATTGCACCAATATAATAGAAAATATGAAGGACTACTCCAATTAGATTACATGATCCCACAGGCTCATAAGTGGGACAGTCTTTCCACAAAAACAAACCACCAAAAAAATATCAATTTGTCAATCTGGGTTTAAGTTCAGTAACTTAGATGCTTCTGAAAATTCTACTTGCATCACCATTACAAAGATCTGACAGACAAATTATGGTCAACCGTTCATACACAAAAGTACGCATGTGAGTAGATGACAGATTCTACTTTGATGTTTATATTAAAAAACAACAGTATTCCTTTAACAACCTATGAACTTCATATTCATCTGGTGCTCCCTCTTCCTTCTAAAGTAACAAAAGCTTTTGAGATGCCAAACAAGTTTAAAAGAATTAATGCACATGAAAATTCTCTCTTGAGGACCAGCAGTTTGAGGGTTGATGTGGGGAACTATCTTTGCTTGGAACTATAATTAAAAAGAGCTACTCTGATACACTGACAAAGGCATTGTATGGAATAATACGATTTTCTGGAAAACTGATTTATAAAAGGTTATGTCTAGTGCACATATACAAAATATACATATTAGAGCTGGCAAAGGATTTTGTTCAGTTGAATTGATATTACCACAAATCTCCTCTTCTTCAGTTATTGTTTGCACTGACATCCAAAACGTCATTTGTAAGGACTCCCTGCTTCTGTCTGGCACTAGTGTTTGCCAGAGTGGCATTCAGACATCTCTGAATACTGAGGGCCACACAGCAAACAAAGACTGTCCCAGAAAGGGGCTAATCAAAGGAATGTTTTAGGATTGTAATTAAACTCACAAAAAAATATTAATTACCTACACCATAGTTACTGCTGTACCTCTTTTCTCCATATGCTTTTCCCAGTGACTTTTCTGCTATTGCTGGTCTGGGCTGGTCTGTTTCTTCATTTAATATGCATTTATTTCCACCCACTACTTTACACAGGACTATAAGAACTTACAGAGGTTTTAATTTCTAAAAGTTTTAAATCTTGTAGGTAATAGTGTAGACAGACATGCAAAGATTTCACCAAATGTATCTTTTCATTAAAAACTACATCTGCTGGTGGAATAGACTTTACAATTTGACAAATGGGGAAAAAAAAAAGTTTCATAAACTGTACGTGAAACCTGAAACAAAAGAATTAGGAGGACTATTGTATGATGCATCCCCAGGTTTTCAGAACCAAGGCTTAAAGTAGATCTGATTGGCAAAAAAAAAGTAGTAATATCTTAATTACAATGAAGAAACATATGGTACAAAAATGATTAAATTCATTCTCATGCATAAACAATATCCATTTCCGTAACTGCTCTGATTCACTGTGCATTCTAGAAGCTAACAAGGAAAGACAAGGTATACCACGATTTCCCTGACACTATGATTTTGAACCTCCTGATTGCCAAGAATGTGGTCTTACTAACAAACTACTATGTCATAACTTATAGTAGACTCATATATATGTGCATTTTTTTTTTTGAAGTTACATGAATGTGTTAGAATACTTGCATTCTTGGATCCTCTGCTATCAACCTTTATGAAAGGCAAAAGAACATATATGATGTAAAAGCCAAGGTGATAGTAGTTTGGAAGAAACCCAAATGTTTGTTAACTACAGTAAACTTGCCAGTGCTGCTAAACAAAGTTGATGATCATTGGCAGAGCCAGACATTCAGAAAAATTTCAATCTGAGAACAGGGTCAGCGTAAAAATCAAGTAACCTAGTACATACTCTTCTTTTAAACTTTTCCTTTTTAAAATGGCATAGAACTTCACAGCATTTCAATGTAGCAAATATAATTAGTTTTTCTGAAAAGCCTGATGATTCTGCTTTTGGCCTCACTATGTGTGAAGGGAACATGACTACCACCTAAGCTGGTCTGTCATTTTCATACAGATAGATATTCACAACACAGCAACAGACAAAGATATAGATACATATGAATAGAACACTAATTTTAAGTGTCTAGGAAAACAGATTATCCTGAATGGTTAACATTTTACATTCCAAATGCAAAGTTAATGTATTAAGGCTATTACAATTCTAGATGCTATAAAATCATTTCAGTGGAATGGTCATGTAAACTGAAAACTGATGTCTCTTCAGACTGGAAATTGAGAAAAAAATTGCCCCCAGATGAGAAACTCCCTATCCAGTCATTGCATCTGTCAAACTTGTTTCTTCTTAGTTACATGCCTTTGAAAGAGCAGGGATATAGGTCATTGTCAAATGCTAGCAAAATGAGAAAGCAGCTCTTCACAGACGAGTCTTAACCTGTCAGCCAGTTTGTGTAATCTGAATAATTTCTTCAAAGATATCCTTCTGTTCATCTGTACAACATCAGCAACAGAAATTCTAATTAAACTTCAGAATGTAGGAAAAGTATGGCCCTCACTAGTGCAATAGCTAGGTTTGTCTAGCCCACAGTGGTAGAACTCATTAGTTTGAAAAAAACAGTTGGAATAAAACGTACATGTTCTCATCCATTTCTCTTTCGTACACCAAGAAAACTTGATCTGAAGATGCATGGCTGTGGTAACTTGGCTGCTTAGCATTGCTCTTCACAGATGTCACACACCAACACCACAGTGGAAAGGACTCAAAGATTGCTCATTATGAGTACACAGAGCCTATAGGCCTGCATAACATAGGACACTCAGGAAAATTAATTCTAATTAATTTGTACAGTGGATTAATTAAAAATCAAAATATTCCTTTGTCAGTATTCTCACAAGATATTAAGAAGCAAGTTTAACTTAGTTTAGATTAATTCACTTCACTTGCAGCCCTGCAACTATTTAACATTGCTTACACGATCCCCTGTAAAAGTCACGCTTTTGGTAACTTAATTTACCTGAGTAACTAAGTATAGACAAGACATTAAAAAGGAAATAGTCATTAACTACCATTTCTCTGTAAAATACGCACAATGCAACTTATCTAGCTTTGTTTAATCAGACATCCTTAGTTAATAAAGGCTCTGATGTACTTCGTTGAAATGTAGTCTCGCATGAACTCTGTTCAGCTGGGGGAGAAAAAAAAAGGGAAGTCACCTCTTCATCTAGAGACATGACCAAATGAGTTATGATCAGGCACACATTATATCTGCCAAAGAAGATATACATGGGACATCAGAATAAACTTAAAATAAACTGCACAACTTTATGAAATGTTCAATTTTTATATTTACACTATAATTAGTACAAAATTGCCTTTTAAATTTTCTGTAGCACAAGACAGTATCTACTGGACTTGATATCCTAATATGTGGAAACAACTACTTTGAAGTATGATAAAGGAATCTAGGAAGAGTTATAAAGAATAAGACATCATTTTCAAACTATACATAGTGTTTGCTTTTGCTTCTAAAAAGGTACTTATATCCCCAAAAGATTTCATTTTAAATAAGCAGGGTGGGCTGGGAGGGGGCAGGGGGGGAAGACCGTTTGTTGATACTAAAGCCTTTACTGTAATAAACTAAATATATTTACAATTTATACAAATGTTTGACCTTCAACAAAAATACAAAAAAACATCACAAGATGCAAAACCAGGAAACAAGTTCATCTGAGACGTCACTGCTCTACACAGGACAGAATGCAACTTGAACTGCAAGGAACACAAAGGTATTTATCCCCCATATTCACGCAATGAGAACAATTTGCATGAGGTCACAAAGAAAGAAAAAAAAAATGAAAGGCTCCAACTTTCTTCAGTAGACTCAGCTTTTAAAAACTATGTCAAAAACCTAGGCTACATCTGTCCATCTTGCCTCTGTGTTCCATTTGGTCCACGCAGCCAATATTTAGTTGCCGGATGTTGCCTTCTATTTTGAAAAATCGGAGTAGTTTCATGGCAAGGTCTGGAACCTCAATACTTTCATTCCTTTTTAAAAGGCAAAACCTTTCTACTTCTACAATTAAGAACAATTTTGGCCCAGTTCAACTTCTAAAAGTTATATCCCCATCACATTTTTCAGTAGATAACTTCATAGACTGTAGCCTTTTTGTCTCCAGAGCCAGTGACTATGTACTTATCATCCACAGAGATGTCACAGCTAAGCACTGACGAAGATTCTTTGGACTAGAAAAAAAATAGAAATATATTACATAATTAAAAAAAAAAGTCTGTTACCCTCATCTCATCATCCCATTTTGGGTAGATCACATAGTTGAAGATCTGAGTCCACTCTTAGGACTCTAGGTGTTCTAGTTTTTTTTATTTAAAAGCATTACCATCCTCACCTGGAAGATACTGGCTCCATAAGGAGTTCTCCACGCATTAAGAAGGTTATCTTTCCCAGTACTCACAAACCATTTACCTAGAGTATAAAACAGAAGGACTATGAAAACATATGAGATACACCTGACAGATTTTGGGTTTTCAACTCACATCTACGAAAACTGTTAATTGATTACCATTACAAAAGCTCCGCCCCCTAATCAACATACACTTTTGTTCAAAATCAATGTGGACATTCATGCTTTTGCAGTGTGTTACACACTAGAAAATCCCCAGACTTTGTAAGCAGAAATAGCTTTCTACACGCAAATCAACTCTCACAGCAGTCTTTAGACAGATGGTTGGTTGTAGATAAGTACGTTTGAAATCATAAAGCAGAGATATTTATTTATAACAAACTGACACACCAAGTTATTTTTGATCAAATTAGATATGACTATGTAATAACTAATCAGCAAATCATCAATTAAAGCCCTCATCTCCAGTTCTGTGTTCAGGGCAACTTACCGCAGTATGCAAACTTGAGTGACAATACACAACTCTCATGAAGGTGCAGTTGATATTTGTCTGGTTTATTTACATGTAGCACTTCTACATTGCTGCTCTCCATTCCCACAGCTAGCCATTCACCAGTAGGACAATAACCAAGGGAAAATATCTGAAAATTAAAACACATTTATGCTTTTAACTTTTTTTCTACAGTCATTAAATTGATTGAGAGAAGCAGAGAAAGAGAGAGAGAAAGGCCAAATCAAATTCACATAGTTCAACAGCAAGACTGCTGTTCAAAATTCAAGTGACTAAGTAACCCCTGCTCTTATCTATTAACTTGGAAAAATAGGAAAAAAGAGTAGTGTCAGGCTATCATTTTGCTCTGGAAGCTAAACATATGAAAGCTCCAAAATAGTGTATTGTGAGCAGCCAAAAGGAAGATAGGGAACAATCTCCCAGTTGCACTGGGCTCAATCTCAGCTCTCATCCTAAATGTCTCCCTCCCACTGCAAACACCCACATGCTGTAGGAAAATCCAGTTACCTGTGATGTGAAGTCGTGCTGTTGTAGCTGTCTCCCTTCTCTCAAGTCCCAGGATCTGACAGTGTTATCCAAACCTCCTGTCCAGAGCTTGGTACCATCATTAGAAATGTCAATACAGCTGGCTCCATCTGTGTGGCCCTGGAATTGCCTGATAAAACAAACCAGATTGAATAATGATTTCCTGCCAGAGCTCAAGGTAAACACTATCGTGGTGTTAGTTTTGGACTCTGTATTAACGTGTCATCTCTTCTGTGTCCGCTGATGGGCAAAAATCATCCCCTCCCTCTTACTGAGCATGAAATACAACAATATTATAAAAATATTTTCCAGGTGCTAGAGAAATTAATTGCATCCTGGCTAGCTGAACAAACTCAAACATTTCCTATCAGTTTTTCAAAAGCAAAAAAAAAGCTTGTGAGAATGTTAAAGTACAATACCTATAGCTAAAAGCACTAAGGACAATTAACACAAGTGCTAAGGGAACAAAACACCTCCAGTTTCAGAAAACACCTTCTGTATTTTTCATTGGCTGTCAGTCAAGACAATAAATAATAAGCAGAGATATTGACAGGAAGGGATCCAGATAGAGATCCAGACGGTTAAACACAAGCATTGCTGAGTCAACGAAATTGCATTCTCTGTGGCAGGAGATCACAGGAGTCTAAATGTTGCAGTTTGTTTTGAAACCTTCTCATTAGTAATTCTCAGCTTTCAGCAACCAGAAGGTCATCTCAAGTTTTCCTTAATCCTTCGGCAAAAGCTTTCTGAGGCTCCTGCATTTTTCATCAGCAATTAGCTTTAGGAAAGTCCTGTGCCTCAATGTGAAAGGTGGAGGACAGGGAGGGGAAAGACAACTAGCTTGGGAATGAAGGGTATGAATCACTAAGAGCTGTCACAGAAAGGTCATGCAGCACATTTTGGTTTGTAGCTCTGGTCTCAGAATTCCACGTTATCACTTAGGAAGACCAGCCAGCAAGTGGTGGGAACACCTACAGCAAACACTCAAAGGGCAACATAGTCATAGATGTGCATAGATGTTTACAGAGAGTAAGCATGCATACAGCAAACTGAAGATTTTATATAACTAAAATCTTTTTTGTTGACCTAAAAGTTAAAGTGAAATTTGCATGCACATTAATATAACTCTCTGCACGTAAGTTTAGGCTAATTATTGATATACAGGAAACCTAACTGAAACACGTCAGACTAGGCAGACTCTTCAGTGTTTGTGTTCAGAACTCTTAAAATATCACGGCCTTTCCCCATTTAGGCTCTCTATACTCATAATATTATAAGCCTCCACTACTTTGGTAAGTATAAATCAAAGTTATCTTCTAGTAAACCACACAGCTCGTTGCCAAAAGCCATTCCACACATGGCCCTATCTTTCTTTCTTTGTCATAGCACTAGTGCTGGATATTGACCTGCGAGACACTTTAATCTTCTAGTAATATTTTAATTAATCAGAGGTCTAACAAAATATTTCAAAAGTAATTTACATGGCAATCCATTTATTCTACTCTTTGCAACCCATTCTAAAAGCTTCAGAGATCAAATTCGCCCCAAAAACTCAAATACTTCTTCCTCATGAATGACCAAACATCAGCCCTTTATGCTTTCCTGAAGAACTGAGGGGATCCACACTTTCGACCACTTTTGCAAGATTAATTTTGTTACTTATCACTAAATAAGAACTGAAAATTCTCTTTATCTTAATCCTTGTTAAGTAATAAAGTAAAAGAACAAACCTCAAAGAGTTATCTGAAAGACACGTTCAGTCTACATCAATCACAAACCAGCAGAAATGCTTCCTGTAGAAACCTGCAGACAAATCCCAACTGAAACCAATAGGAACTTTTACACTGACTTCAGTAGCTTATGGACCTACACTTCAGGCCCTGAAAATGCATCTTCCAAGACTAGGTTGAAGCTACCAAAACTAGTTTCTGCCCAGCTCTGGTGCAAACTGTGTTCTTTGGATAAGAAATACTATTTACTTTGCTGTCATGAACCACTATTCAGGGAGATAAATATTTATGTAGCATCCAAAGAGTAACTTCTATTAAAGTTTGCTGTAAACAAGTAATGACTTACCTGACCAATGTCTGATTATGCAGATCCCACACTGCAATGTTCCCATCACTGCAGCAGGAAAAGCACACCTTGGAATCAGGGCTGATAGCCAGAGCATAGCAGGCAGGGGCTGAGGATGTCAGCTCTGCTTTTATACGAGGAGTTGGTGCTGCCAGGTCCCATATGGATAACGTGCTGGCTTCCCCGCCAACTATTAGGGTGCATCCATCAGGTAGCAATTTACAAGAGCGGATGTAGTTATCTCTGTTCTGTACAACACAAATCACCTCAGTTATGTTAATACATGCCTGCCAGTAATGACCACTAATATGATTCTGACTGCATCCAAGTTTTAAACAGCAGGCTATTTTTTCCATTACCAAAGTAATGAAGAGGAACCAGTAGATCCTAAAAGGTTTCAAAAGCCTGCTTCTCATCACTAATCACACTGCAGCTGCAGACATTAAACTGCAGACTCCTATTGCCACAGTCTACTCTGTTTTAAACCTGACGAATGGCAAGTCTTCCATCTCATTACACACAACCAGAGCCAAAGTAAGCTTGCATTTCTGCAAGTGCACTCCATCAGCTAAGGTCACCAACAACAGAAATATTAAAGCAAATGACCTTCCATTTGGCATTTAGACAACCCTATAAGAAAACGCAGTTCAAGTCACATGCCTTTCAGGTTTTGGAGTTTTCTTTCAAACACTATTTTTTATTCAACATTTGAAAGTTAAAATATTAAGTATTCCATACTGGTCTTGGATTTATGATTGGCCTTTGTTGTTCAACATGATTCTTATCATACTTCTATTAAGTTTCACATTTGTGATACTATTGCTGACTGAGAGGTACTACAGGAGATTTAGAGGTGGAAAGCATTTCAAGCTTCACTTACTACAAGCTTGACTCCTTAAGTGTATTGGATGTCCATTTCTCTGTAACAGCTGCCAAATTAACACAGTAACAGTTCTTTAGGAAATGGAGAGTTAAGATCTATAACTCAAAACATACAAAAAACCTGCAAGAAGCAGTCAACAGCATTCTTTCTACTACTTTTTTTTTTTATTCACAGCAAAGAAGCAGTAAGTAGTGCAGCGAAAATGTTGGCTTAGTTACTGTCAGCTGTTACTGCTCCATAACTAAAATGAAGGCAGCTAGGACTGTGCCTCCAGACACGTACCTGCCATGAAACAGAATACATATTCAACCACACTTTTACTGTTAGACAGCTAACACAAGAGTAGCCGTAAATAAAGTCTAAAGGCTAAAAAAAACAAACCAAAAAACCCATTGCATTAATCAGATCAACCTTGAAACTAGAATACTTTTCTTTCAGAATATACATTACTGTGCTTGATGACATTGTCTTCTCAGTCAACATGTCACAAATCTCTGTGCTGCTTCTAATATGAGAAGCATCTTTTACTGAGCCATTGAGGTGGCTTTTCAGCTACCTATACTACCACACTCAGCCCCTTCTGTATCCTGCAAATGCAAAAACAAACAACGAAAATGTATAAACTTGTGGATCACCAACAAAAAACACAGCATGTCTTAGTGACCTTAGTACCCTGTCAAATTATTTCATTATGTGGTTGCTATCCTCTTGCAAAAACAGATTGTCACTGCTGGTGTGAAACACCTAGGAAGGTTCTGTGCAGCCGCATATAAGCCAGGCTACATTCCTTCTAAACTCTTGCACAAAAATCATCAGCATGACTAGAAAGAGGAAAAAAAAAAACCAAACAGGTACAGTGTCTATACAGAAATCTTATCTAACCTGTTATTTGTTGCTTAGTGATGATATTTACCCCTAAACAAGCCAACATTCTTCTCTAACTCCACCTGTTTAGCATAAAAAAAAAGACAGCTAAATAGGTAAAGCAGGAAACAGAACTGCCTGCTATTTTCTTGTAATATGAACAAAATCCAGACAAAGACAGTTATTTCCTTATTAAGTCTCCAAGGAGAAGCTACCCTTGTGCACAAGTTCTTGTTCACTTACCAGGCAGTCCAGCTGAGAAACAGGGCTCTTGTTGCCAGGCTGGCTGATATCCCAGACTTTGACACACCCCTTCCCACCCGTGTACACGTGTCTAGTGGGGTTGCTGATGGTAACTGCACACACAACTTCGCCGTGGTTCAGAGTGTTGATCTGACGGGCATGGCGAGGGATTCCTGGACCGATGAGGGCATCAGGAGGGAAGGGAACCGGCTGCATCTGACCATCTGCAGTAACATGAAAGGAGTAGGCTCTTTTGGGGAAGGGAAAGAAGAGAGAAGAAAACAAAAATCAGCCAGTTACAGTGCTATAACACAAACAAAAACACTTTTTTTTTTTAATTTGATTTCTTTGCCAATATTTTCCTCATGAATATCAGAGCTACAGTGCCAAGTACTAAAGGCATATAAAACCTCAGAGGTGGACAAGGATTCACAATAGTTATTTTCAGTTTGCCTCGCCTTAAGTATTTGTGCATTGGGAAGCACATTAAATTTTACTCTTAACTCTACAGACCAAGGTCATGGCTGCTATCCCTCAGCCACCTATATAATTAAAGATCTTTCAGCCCCTGATTTCCAGCCAGTAGTTCCAAGTCTCAGCACCACGAGTCCTGCAGCAGCAGCCGCTCACCAGGTACTACTCTTTCAGATTTCTTCCATGAGGCTTGCACTTGTCGCCTTGCAGTAGCACTAGCCAAAGTTCAACTTTCACTGTTTCTGCACCTCATCTTTAACATTAGCACCAGCTGTGCTCACATGCCTCTTTCCAGCTGGGAACTAGCACTTTAAACAGAAAATGGAACCACACAGAGTGGTTGCACACACCTTGCATTAGAAAGCTGATACCATCTTCTCATAAGTCTGGCTTCTTGAGTAAGTATTTTGGAAAAGCTGAAAGGCTCAGTTTCCCAGGTAATTCTGGCACTTCTGTAACATTTTGTATTTGTATTCAGTGAATGATTTCAAGTATATGGAAACTGATGGTTAAGGAAGTCAATCCCAGTACTGAATAAAAAAAGTCCTCCTTGAGGAAAGTACACGAAATTATTTCTTCACACTCACTGTAATGTTTGAAGTCAGCTCTACTCAAGCACCAGGGCACAAACAGCAGCTACTAAAAGTTTTGGGCGCAGAAGGTTTTCTTTGTTTGTCTTAAATAATACTGAAAATACTATTGCAAAAGGCTGCTTTTTGTTATACCAGTGAACTCCTTTTTTACTCTTTCTGTTTTAGTACAACCATAGCTCCACTTTTTGATGCCACTGTTGCATTAACAGCATTCTTCAAGAGGCCAAAATGTGTAAAAAATGGTGATATAAGACTATCCTATTTTTTAAAACTAATGAGCTACCCTCTCCCTAATGATACATTTATTTTTCTAATATATCCTTGTGTTCAGATTTGCCCTTTATTTTCCAAATGTACCTTCTTCCTCAGAAATCTTCAGTCACTGTATCTGAAGTACTAATATTGTATCCCTCTTCCAAGGATCCAACAATACATAACTCCACTTAATCTTCTGTTCTGAGGTCTGAGCTAGTATTTTCAAAGTATTTTATTGCATGTTTCCAAGTACTGCACAGTTTGAAAGGAAGAAGCAAGCAAGATGCCTGGATCCGTAACAGACATCACAAAGCAACTGAATATGCCCAGGAGGAGAGCAGAAGATATACCATTAAAAAAGAGTGTGAAGTGGAGAGGTGAAAAAACTCTACAGTTCTTTCATAAAGAAAGTAATAGTGGGAACAGTCACCCCATGCAATATCACTGTTCTCTCAGAAGGGAAGGGCAAAAACTGCTTAACAGTAACTGCTGTTAAACAAAGAAGTCATTAGTGCATACACGTGCAATTCCTATACTTCATTCATGTTTCACAGCTGGACGTGTGAGTTGAAAGCCTGCTCAGAGAATATACAGAAATGGAGGATGAATAAGTGCAAAAGATGACAAACCTTTCTTGCCACGGAAATGTCAAGAATAGGAAATGCAAGATAAGAATGGAAGTGCAAAGTTCACTTCCTTACATATATACAATATGCACAGCATATCAAATGTGTTTCTTCCCATGGGACCCTTTCTCTTTTTTGCACAATAAAGGCTTTACTAGAAATCTGTATCATTTCTGTGAAGAGGAATAGACACAGGACTGTCCCAAAGTAGTTATTCACTGAACAGATGAGACATAGGATGGTAGAAGAAGCAGAAGAGGAGTGGCAACAAGACTGCTTGAGGCTGAACAACTGCTCAGGTTCAGGTACAGAATCCACTTCAAGAGTCATGGCACTTAAGAGGCTGAAAAGCTGGGCCCCATCCTGGGCTCCAGATCAAAGTCAGTTGCAGAATATTTGTTAGCAATAAGTACACAGAACTGCACAACTTTGAAGTCTCAGCCTGCCCTTGCATTTATTGTGGACAGAAGAAAAACAATTAAGCAAGTATTAAGCAATTTTTCCAGCATGTTCAAGATGAATAATCCACTTGTACACGATTTTTTTTAATGGAAGGTTACAGCATAAATGTTCTGTTCAATTCAAAATGCCTAAATAATTGGTGTTTTGAAATGCTTCTGTACATACACACAGCTTCTCAGTTCTTGCTGAGATGGTGTGGGAGGAAGGCAATAGGAACATTTTTCAAGTGCTTCATGCATACTGTAGAATTACGATGACTATTCTGCTCCAAAACGTCAGAGCCTTACCCACTGTACTTCTAAATACGTAGAATTTTACCATTATGCTCATGTTTAAACTGCAGTTATACAGGTAAGAGCAGTCTCTCTTTTATCACCATGAGCAGGCATTTGCTTCCAAGACTGGCTGGTTGGGACCCAGGATGACTGAGTTTGAAGACCTAACAAACAGATCAGTGATAGTTTCTCACAAGCCAAGACAGCTTCTTCTGCAGTGCAAGTTAACAGTAATCCACTGTGTAAAGAAATGGCTACACATTGCCAAATGACATTTTGCAGATGACACCAATCTGAGTGGTGCAGTTGACATGCCAGGTCATGATGCCATCCAGAGTGACCTGGACAAGCTGGAGAAGTGGGCCTGCGTGAACCTTATGAGGTTCAAAGCAGCCAAGTGCAAGGTCCCGCACCAGGGTCGGGGCAATCCCCAGTATCAATGCAGGCTGGGGGATGAAGGGATTGAGAGCAGCCCAGCCAAGAAGGACTCGGGGGTACTGGTGGATGAAAAGCTGGACATAAGCCAACAATGTGCACTCGCAGCCCAAAAGGCCAACTGTATCCTGAGCTGCATCAAGAGTGTGGCCAGCAGGTGGAGGGCAGTGATTCTGCCCCTCTGCTCTGGTCTGGTGAAACCCCATCTGGAGTCCTGTGTCCAGCTCTGGAGCCCCCAGCACAAGAAGGACATTGAGCTGTTGGAGTGGGTCCAGAGGAGGGCCACAAAAGTATTCAGAGGGCTGGAACACTTTTGCTATGAAGACAGGCTGAGAGTTGGGGTTGTTCAGCATGGAGAAGAGAAGGCTGCAGGGACACCTTATAGCAGCCTTTCAGTACCTGAAGGGCACCTATGTGAGACACTAGGAAAATCTTGTTAGCAAGGCCTGCTGTGACAGGACAAGGAGTAATGCCTTTAAACAAAGGGAGAGTAGAATTAGACTGGATGTAAGGACAAATTTTTTTGCAGTGAGTGTAGTGCCACATTGGAATAGGTTGCCCAGAGAGGTAGTGGAGGTCCCATCCCTAGAAACATTCAAGGTCAGGTTGGATAGGGATCTGAGCAGCCTGGTCTAGTTGAAGATGTCCCTGCTCACTGCAGAGGGGGTTGGGCTAGATGACCTCTACAGGTCCCTTCCAATCCGAAGTATTCTACGATTCTAAATCCCTCTGCCCCAGCCAAGACAAGCACACAAAAAAGTAAAACCTCCTGTTTGCTTGAAGATGTGTGCCATGTCATGCTAACATCATCCCTGTCAGCATATTTACTTGCTCTAGTAACTTGTATCTACTAGGTATTACAGTATAATATTTCATTACATACATTTTACTTTAAAATACTTGCATCAGTTGCAACACTAGCACTCCCTAAAGAAGGAAAGCTTTCATCTCCAAAGCATAGAGTCCCAGAGACAGCAGTGCAAATTACTATTTGCAGCTCAGTCACTGTTGTCCTTGGCTACCTCTCCATCAAGTCACCATGACAGAGGGCTGACTTTGCTGCTTCTGTGGAGGACTGTACTTCCAGTGCTACACCTACAAAGCTGTAGGCGTACTTACATACAATTAAGAAATTACTCTGTTTTTAAGCACAGAATCACAGAATGTTCGGGGTTGGAAGGGACCTCTGTGGGTCATTAGTCCAACCCCCCTGCCGAAGCAGGGTGCACAGGACCTTGTCCAGGCGGGTCTTGAATATCTCCAGGGAAAGAGACTCCACAGCCTCCCTGGGCAGCCTGTTCCAGTGCTCTGTCACCCTCAAAGTAAAGAAGTTCTTCCTCATGTTCAGATGGAACTTCCTGTGCTTCAGTTTGTGCCCACTGCCCTTTGTCCTGTCATCACTGAGCACCACTGAAGAGTTTGGCCCCATCCTCCTGACACCCACCCTTCAGGTATTTATAGGCATTTATCAGGTCCCCTCTCAACCTTCTCTTCTTCAGGCTAAACAAGCCCAGTTCCCTCAGCCTTTCCTCATAGGAGAGATGCTCCAGTCCTCTTACCATCCTCGTAGCCCTCCGCTGGACTCCCTCCAGTAGCTCTTATTCTTGCTTGAACTGGGGAGCCCAGAATTAGACACAGTACTCCAGATGGGACCTCACCAGGGCAGAGTAGAGGGGAAGAAGAACCTCTCTTGACCTGCTGGCCACACTCCTCTTAATGCACCCCAGGATCCCATTGGCCTTCTTGGCAGCCAGCGGACACTGCTGGCTCATGGTCAGCTTGTCATCCACCAGTACTCCCAGGTCCCTCTCTGCGGAGCTGGTTTCCAGCAGGTCCGCTCCAAGCCTGTACTGGTGCATGACGTTGTTCCTCCCCAGCTACAGGACCCTGCATTTGCCCTTGTTGAACCTCATCAGGTTCCTCTCTGCCCAACTTTCCAGCCTGTCCAGGTCACGCTGAATGGCAGCACAGCCTTCCAGTGTATCCACCTTTCCTCCCAGTTTGGTGTCATCAGCAAACTTGCTGAGGGTACATTCTAACTCTTCATCCAGGTCGTTGATGAAGAAGTTGAACAAGACTTGGCCAAGTACTGACCCCTGAGGGACACTTTTTTTTTTGCTAGTCTGAGATCTTGCTGCAAATTTTGTTGCTAATGAAGAAGATTGGTGGGGAAAAGAGAACTATTTTTCTCATGCAAATTAAAGACAGACTACCTTTATCTTTTAGCATTTTTCTATTTATTTTTCTTCTGTTTCTTTTCTGTCCCTTTGATGTATCTCCCTATCTCTATCTCATTTCCTACCTTCCTTCCTCCAGGATGATCACTTTCTCCTTTCACAGGGGGCAGAAAAAGCATCTGCCATGTGTTATGGGTTCCCACTTAATCCTGCCTCATCTCCCGTTGTTAGAAGGCTCCTTACCCTTTGGTGGCTTTGTGTCTGGTACAGAGGAGTATGGCAGATCCCTACAGAGGGTCCTGTGCTTTTGGGATACTTCCCAGACAGCCAGCCAGTGCCTCCAGCCCCATCTCCCACCTCTCTTAACCCAGACAGCTCATGCTCAGAATGCACTAGATATATTCACAGGCCTGAATTCTCAAAACCGAGAAGTATTTTGGTTGTCCAGCCTTAAAAGAGCAAAACTTGATAAATTCTGGAGTTCTATAAAGCTCAAGGTACTTCTTGACAGACACTCCTTGCCCACCCATGTTTCTCTTCAAATTGCTATTGGTATCTGAATTCCATAACACTGCAAAACTGTAGTGTGCATTTTTGTACTTTTATGATGATCTTTTAGAATGGACAGTGTGTGTACGCCAGCAACTGCTGTTCATTTTCATGACGATCATGGAATTCTGCCTCACAGCATTCTGCCTCTATGAAATCACTGGGTTCCATGATTATCCATCTTTGGTCAAACGACTGTTAGCATTAAGATAGCCCTTCCTCATGTGGGGCTAGCAACCACAGCAAATAAAGAAAATGTTCTTATACAATGCAACTGCAATTTAACATGAAACAAGCTAAGTACACATCAACTAATATGTAAATATACACTTGTAAATAATTGTGTATTGTGAACTGTTACAAGACAGTTCTAAGAAACAGTATAGTGTCACTTATAATTATATTCTTTCTGAATAACAGAAATATTCTTCTGACCTATTGCATCCAAAGACTTCTCCTCATCTGTGTCAAAGAAGCACAGAGAACCTTCAGAGTTCCTATACATTACGATATAGTAGGTGATACCAATGCAACCCAGTTTCTCAGCTTAAATCTGATAATTATGGCCTTCCAATTTCAAAGTAAGTATCAAATAAGTATAAAATAAGTAAGTATCATCTGACATGCTGAGGAGAGTTCAGAATAGTTTTCTCCTCTTCAAGGAAATATCTAATAGGCTTCCACACAAACTCACTGCTCAAGAACACGGCAAATAAACGAAAATACCTAACCCCCAGGTACTTTAAGTACTCAGATTCATATAATGCATGCAATTCCTGCCTACTTTAAGTACATGCCTTAAAAAAAGCGCTTCCACTTCATCCCTCCAATTCAAACAGAATTCTTTAGCTAGAATAAAAATACCCTAAATGCAAACCACAAAACCAGAAAGTTCCTTCTACTGAAAAGTGCATTTTACTTTTACCTAGTCTTTGTACTTTAGCTTATTTTTAGTTGTAGTTATCACAACAGTGAACATCTGAGTATGGTGTTTCATTATACAGGAAAAAATCCTAAGAAATAAGGATACAGGTATTTCCATAGAAATAACAAATCCTTTTAAGTTCGTCCAGAGGTGCAAGAGGAGAAAAAGCCCAGCTTCTTGTTGTAGAATATAGTAAAATTAGCCTTCCTTTAAAATCTTCCTCATTGTACGTTCACTGAACAAATGTGAAGATCATGAGAACTGATATCTAATTGTTGCCTTGAACAATTTCAGAACAGTATACTATTCCATTAAAAAAAACAAAGAAAAGTCAGCTTATAAGTAGAAGTTGAAAGAGTTCATATTTACCAGATTAAATTTCCCATTCCTACTGAAATGACAAACGTATATTTTCAGCTCTTTCTGGCGTCTGTGTACAACACCTCATGCTTCAATTAAAACCACATTTGAAAGAAAAAACCTGAGAAAAAAACCTGAGAAATATATTTGTCCTCAATGCTACTGTTAATTCACAATTTTAGACACCAGGGAAGCAACAGAATCATAGAACGGTTTGGCTTGGAAGGGACCTTGAAGATCGTCTGGTTCCAACCCCCTGCCATGGGCAGAGACACCTTCCACTAGACCAGGTTGCTCAAAGCCCCATCCAGCCTGGCCTTGAACACTGCCAGGGAGGGGGCAGTCACAGCTTCTCTATGCAACCTGTGCCAGTGTTTCACCACCCTCATGGTGAAGAACTTCTTTCTTATATCTAATCTAAATCTACCCTCTTTCAGTCTTAAGCCACTATGCCTTGTCCTATCACTACACACCCTTGTGAAAAGTCCCTCTCCATCCTTCCTGTAGGCCCCCTTCAGGTACTGGAAGGCTGCTACAAGGTCATCCCGGAGCCTTCTCTTCTCCAGGCTGAACAGCCCCAACTCTCGCAGCCTGTGTTCACAGCAGAGGTGCTCCAGCCTTGTGATCATTTTTGAGGCCCTCCTCTGGAATCGTTCCAACACATCTGTGTCCTCCCTATGTTGGGGGCCCCAGAGCTAGACGCAGGACTCCAGGTGGGATCTCACCAGAGCAGAGGGGCAGAACCATCTCCCTCCACCAGCTAGCCACACTTCTTTTCATGCAGCCCAGGATAAGGTTGGCCTTCTGGGCTGCAAGCACACATTGCTGGGTGATATTGAACTTCTCATCAACCAATATCCCCAAGTGTTTCTCCGCAGAGCTGCTCTCAATGCATTCTTCGCTCAGCCCCTATTTGTGCTTAGGACTGCCCCGATGAATGTGCAGGACCTTGCACTAATGGCCTTGGTGAACTTCATGAGACTTACATAGGCCCACCTCTCAAGCCTGTCAAGGTCCCTCTAGATGGCATGCCTTCCCTCCAGCGCGTCAACCACAACACGCAGCTGGGTGTCGTTGGCAAACTCGCTAAGAGTGTGCTCAATCCCACTGTCCATGTCACCAATAAAGATGTTAAACAGCGCTGGTCCCAGTCCTGATCCCCGAGAAACGCCACATGTCACTGGTCTCCACTTGGACATTGAGCCATTGACCGCAACTCTGAGTGCGACCACCCAGCCAATTCCTTATCCACCTTGTGGTCCATCCATCAGTTCTGTACCTCTCCAATTTAGAGACAAGGACATCATGTAGGACAGTGTCAAATGCTTTGCACAAGTCCAGGTAGATGACTTAAGTTGCTCCTCCCTTATCTACCAATGCAGTAACCCCATCATAGAATGCCACCAAATTTGTCAGGCAGGATTTGCCCTTAGTGAAGCCATATTGGCTGTCAGCAATCACCTCCTTATTTTCCATGTGTCTCAGCGTAGTTTCCAGGAGGATCTGTTCCACGATCTTGCTGGGCACAGAGATGAGACTGACTGGCCTGCAGTTCCCTGGATCTTTCTGTTATCCGTTTTTAAAATGACGGCTATGTGTCCCCTTTTCCAGTCAGTCAGAACTTCAGCAGACTGCCATGACTCCTCAAATATGATGGACAGCGGCTTAGCAACTCTGAGGCAAAAGAATCATTGAATACCTCAGTCTTCTCTCCAACCCAGGTAACCAGGTCTCCCATTTCTTTCTGCAGAGGGCCCACATTTTCCATAGCCTTCTTTTTATCACTGATGTACCTATTGGAGCTTTTCATGTGGCCCTTGACATCCCTGGCCAGATTTAATTCTATCAGGGCTTTAGCTTTCCTAACCTGATCCCTGGTTGCTCAGACAATTTCTCTGTATTCCTCCCAGGCTACCAATACTGTGGGTCTAAACCTTACCACTGAGCTTGAAAATCTATGGTCAGTGCAAAATACAGCTATTAAAAGATGTGGTTTACATCAAGCAGAAATACACAAGAACATTAATTTATCAGCTATAGAAGACTAAAAGCTAAATAAGTACCTCACTGGAAAGGCTATGCAAAACAAAAAATATGATTACAGCAACACACCAAGAACTAGTAACACAGGGCATAGCTGAAGGTATCAAGGTGACACAGAGCAAGACTCAGACACCACATGTTCATGTCCAAAACTAGTAATCATTTCCTGCCCCCAACCTAAGACAAAGATAATTATTGATTAGGTGATGCCTCAAAGAAATCTAGAAGGAAAAAACACACCCCTCAAAAAAAAAAAACCAAAACAAAGCCAAAACCAGAAGAACTACTAAGAAAATAATAATCTACTGATGGGAATCAAATTTGAAACCAAGAATATCAGAACTTATTTTACGCACATTCACAGACACATATAGTCCTTGTCCATAAAATTACTGAACTAAAAACAGCCAAAGAGAAAAAACAACTAATATGAGATCCATGTGTGTACACCAAAATAAAGTAATATCAAAAACTTGAAAAGCCACATAGAAAATAATTTTAAAAAATCATCAACCTGCTACCAAACGCAAAGACTCGCTCATTTGTATAATTAAGAAATTGCTGAACACATTTTGACTTCCTAGATTGTTAACCAATTTCCGAAGTACATCACCACCACTGCTAACAAGGTTAGATCCCGCAAAGAGCAAAACTGAAGGATTCACGTTCAGGAACATAAAAAGATAGTAGTAAAAAGACTTACATTTAATCAAGTTACAAAACAAGGGAAGCAGAAGACAAGCTTTCCAGACAACAGTGCTTTGATAAAAGCAGATAAACAAGCAGAAGTGGGTTATTAGGAGGCTACTAATTTTTCTAACAAGCTAGTCATTAACAGATCTTGGAATACACAGGTGTTAAAGAAAACTGGGTGCTATTGGAAATGACATTCCTTTGGAAAGAAAGGAACTTAATTTTCTCTTGGAAGCAGTGCTGAGTGAAAAAAAAAAAAACAGTCCCAGCATGACCACTGATAAAAACGTGCAGCTGTGAGCATACACATACGGCTAAGGATTCAGTAGTTCAGTCTGAAAATTCTCTGTACCATTTGGAACAAGATTCAGGTTAAAACTCCACATCTCATAAAACAAATTCAATGTGACTCCTTAATTGCACTCTAGGAAAAGGCAGATTTTGAAAACAAACCATGAGTACTCCATTAGTTTGCATGACTACATAACCCATGTACTTTGTAAAGAAAATGTAAGAGACTTGCCAAACGTAGGTAAGAGACACTGAAAGATGCTGCAGGTAACAGACAGCATCTAGCTAGCTGCAGCCAATCCAAGATTAAAATAAGAGACCATTCTAATGCTGTCAATGGAAAGATAACAGATCAGTTTATGGAAGTTTAGGTTTGCCTCACTTAAAATAAAGATAAGCAACAAAGTAACTTTACAGGAAATGACTAATGCAGTCCAAGTAACACAACCACAAAAAAAAAAATTACAGAACACATCAAATCAAGTGGAGAGTAGGGAGCCAAAATAGGCAATCTAAAATTTATAATAATATAAATAATATAATAAAGATTTAAAAAAACATAAAACCTGTAATTTAGCTATGAAATACCAGGATACTAGATGTAGCAGCGTATATGCATTGCTTTTATGCCTTGAATAGTGCAGCAACTAGAACTCAGCCACAGAAAATTTCTGACTGAACAAAAACAGGTTTTCATAGCTTATAATATAAAACATTGTCAGGCATTACTAATGGAATAAGTCATTGAAAGCTTATGAATATAGTTGTTTAAGAGTAAAAACTTACTGCCACTGGATGTGATCTCCAAAAATACTTTAAGTATGCCAGTTCTACAAAAGCCAGCAAGAATGAGTCTGACCCTTAATAACAGAATGTTTTGAGAACAAGGCCTGTTCCTTGACATACTAAATCTAAATACACTACCATCTGATATATAACACCAACTCACTGATCCCTCACTTCAGTAATCTTGTCAACATACCACAAAGATTTCTTTAAGTAAATTCAAGATTTAACAGGTTTCTCACAGTGTTAACTGATAGTTACGTCTGTTCTCAGAAGCACTGTGGATAACAATGAAAATACATTCAGGATGGCTCTCCTAATCCAAGTCTGCTGCTTTCCTACTGTTATGGAAAAAAAGTAGCAGAAAAAACACACTTTTTTACCTGTAATCTGGTGTCTTTATAAGGATGTTTGCATGACTGACATGATAATGTATCACTAGCTATCAAAACAATTTCAAAATGAAGGCAAACAGAAATGTGTGTGTATATAACTTTCACCATAGTGTGTCTTAGACAGTATCCTAAAAGCAATAGTTTCTGAATTTTTTCTGAAGCCGTGAAAGGAAAAATTAAACTATGATCAACTGGTAAAGAAGCAAGTACGTAACAGGAACATCCATCCTAGGAAGGGCTCAGTGTTAAGCGAGTTTCAAAATTATGTAAGTACCCAGATAGAGAAAAACTACTCTAACTGAAATGTTCTGTTGAAAGAGAAGAGCATGAAGAGACAAAGAACAGGTTCTAACAGCGTGTCGAAAAACCTGTTATAATTCTCTCTGTCCCACTCTCTGAAAACAGATCAGTCAAATTTGCAGTCTACGCTTTGTTTGTACCTGCATAGACTAGTTGTCCAGAAATACTTACCAACTAACCACATTTTCTAAGAGGTTATACATGCTCATGACCCTACTGCACATGGATATGCTCAGTCTCAACAGTCTACCAAAGCCAAATTACTGAAAAATTCGATGACTGCTGTTTTGGACAATTTATTTTATCATAACTGGAGAAAGGCCAATGTCACTCCAATCTTCAAAAACGGCAAGAAGGAGGACCCAGGGAACTACAGGCCGGTCAGCCTCACCTCCATCCTGGGAAAGGTAATGGAGCAGCTTATCCTGGAGGCCATCATCAAGCAAGTGGAGGAAAAGAAGGTTATCAGGAGTAGTCAGCATGGATTCACCAAGGGGAAATCATGCTTGACCAATCTAATAGCTTTCTAT
>Ga0065711_1035091_pt1 | contig 22825 bp, 8 predicted proteins | sample Hoacrofraction12_FD_59098 | JGI IMG/M metagenome (GOLD analysis project Ga0065711, IMG submission 59098) | Hoatzin crop microbial communities from Cojedes, Venezuela - Epithelial fraction 12 v2 (version 2) | ecosystem: Host-associated > Birds > Digestive system > Esophagus > Crop | place... | reverse complement strand
AAAAAAAAAAAAAAAAAAAAAAAAAAAAAAAAATCAGAAAATGTCTCCCTAATTCTCCGTTTCTTCCTATAAACACTATTTAAGGACCACACCCCAGTTTATCGCTGTCTGCCCAGGATTTTCTCTGTAATGTCCTTCTATACCTTTTCGTAATTATTTTGTTTTTCCCCAGATGATCTGTAATAGCTGAAAGGATTGATATGCAGGTAATGAAAGAAAGACAGAAAGAGAAGGCAAGACCTAGCTGCCTTCTGGCCAGGAACCTGCGTTGCGTCTGATCTGCTGAAGTGGTCACCACCTGTGATCTACTGAAGCAACCACACCTGGTCAAGAGCATTGGCCTTCGTGATGAGAGGGCAGACTGCTCGTCTCTGCTTCCTACAGGACAACTCTGTCTTTCTTCCCTGCATTCAATACTCCACCTGTCTCTTGCTCCCGCTGCCAAGTCATACTGGAGGAAAAAATACACTCTGTTTTGTTTTGTACTGAAAATTGGAAAAAAACCCTAACTCCCAATTTGTAACGCTTGCATCAGTGGTTCCATGTAAGTGAATTAGCATAACAAATATTACCAGCTGTTAAGTTAAAGAAAGGGCAGAAACCTCTGGCTCTGCAGAATGTGTGTTTGGGGTAAGATGCACAACCACTGCACGGGTGTTGAAAGTTTAATTTATGTAAGATGGTACAGAAAAAAATAGAAGATGAACCATTTTCTTTAAGTCAACATTGCAAAAAAGAATTTAAAAAATAACTAAAATCATTTTACATCCTCTTGAAGGAGCATATCTGCATAAACACACTTGGCAAGGTAGAGCACTGATAGAACCTGGAAAATTAAGAAATACCAAGGGGAAAGGAAGGACACAGCAACTGACATCAGAACTTGTCTAGTCAAGGTCTTAGGGAAGCTAAGGAAAAAGAACAGATGAGAATTTTAAGCTACAACTTATTCATAGAAATAACATGACTTTCTACTAGAACATGATTTAGTAGGGTTCTACATTGCTGACTGGGAATACCGTAAAGACTATTACTAGAATATTCCAAACACCTTTAATCCCAAAGGGCTTGTCTAGACAAAAGCAGGAAGAAAATAAGTCAAATCTATTACAGAACTAGGAAGAGCAGTGTCCCAGGACTTCTAGGAAAAGCAAGCGTACCGTAGTAGTAGATAATGCAGTAAGGACTGAAATACACACTACTTAATCCATCTCTGACAATGACAGTAAAGAACATTTTTCTATTCAATACCTGCTTATCTAAAGAAGTGTTCTGCAATGATCATCAGCCATTAAACGGACTAGCGTGATGGAAGATTTATCAGGATTCTGCTTTATGGAACAGCTGGATCCTTAATTATTCTTTCTAACATAAGGCATTTGATCACAGACTTTAAGTTACAAACCATCTATGACGAACTTTTGCACGGTATTATTGATTAGCATGTTAGCGCAGCCACCATCCCATCACTACTGTAAAATCCTAGACCTTCAGGTCTACCCATAAAGCAGCTTTATGAAAATTTCTGTGGGTAGATCTATATTTTCGTGATGACACTGCCAAAGGACATTTTTTAACAAAGGTGTCAGATTGACAGACCTAAAACTTTGAGCTGAATAAGAGCTGGGAGGAGTTGCAGTTAACTGAAAAACATTTTCACAATAGTTTTATTAAGAAACATATATGTCAACAAAACCTCAAACAAAGTTTCACTAAGCGTATTTATAACTATTTTTACTAGAACTGCTGAAAACTAAAATTCTCATACTTTTGTGAAGTTTAGGCATTTGACTCCAAAGCAATATGATCTGTGGGCTGAACCTTCATATCCCACCAAATTCAGCAGCAGTTCTGAGTGCTTAGTACTTCTGTAAATTAGAACATTAAAGCATTAGACTCAGATACTTATTTTTGCATACTAAATTTTGAAAATTTAACATTGAAAATTACCATAGATAACAATTGTTTGTGTATCATAATTTAAGAGGCTTTTTACTTCTACTGCTGTAGAAAATTATGCAAGCGTTTGAATCATTTCATCGCATCATCACAAGCAATTAAAAAAAAAACCTCACATGGGAGAAGTCTGCTTTTTGTATGTTCACATAATGCTACAGGACTGAAAGTCTTTTCTATCTGTGTAGCAACAGAACCCATGCACCACCATTTAGTTCATGGCGTAGTAATTCTTTCATTTATGACTCTATTAGTAAATCTCTATATTCTTTATTATCCCTTTGGCACACCCCGCAGAAGCCACTCTGGAAAGCTAGAAGAATTAGCATTTTTGAACACTAAGGAAAATCATCTCCAAACTTCATTAACCACAGAATCATCAAACCATGAGTACTGTAAATCTTGGCACTAGCTGAATAGAAGCAATTAGACCAGCCTTATAAGTCCACAGGGGGCTTCCCTCCCTGCTTGATGCTTGTTTAGGTGGAACACAGACTACCAGAACCAATATTCTGTAATTCATGCAACCTCTTCTAGCAGCTTACATGCATCCCTGAGGCCTTAAAATGGGTTAGATTTATCATACACAATGGCAGCGACACATTGGAAGTTAGAAATTATTGCAACTTCACTGACAGACATGCTTTTCAACTTACACTGAGTCTGATGGTGAATTATAGCCTCGGGAAAAACAAGGAGTTGAAAGACATGTTCCCAGCTGACTGGGACACTACTTCAGTTCCACACCAGTAAAGAAACATATACATACGGAACAATCTCTGTGCTTCCATAACAATCAAGGTTTTCAGTCGACGGACTTTGAAAGGCTACACCAGCTCTATTAAAGCAATATTTTTCTTTTATGTATATTTATTCCCTCTCCCAGAATGCATTAGTGTTACTAATGTAGTTCTAGATCAAAAAAAGATAAAATAAACTATCCTAAACTCCCTTCTCTGATTAATTTTTGAGAAAAACTGAGAAAAGTTTTCATGCCAGCATCACTATTTGGTACGTGCATCAAGGAACACTGCAGTTAAAAATGCCTAAGAATTTAATACTATGCAAATGCATAACTGAAGGGTGATAGAAATTCAAATAAACACAGAGCTAAAACAATCTGTGCACCTGCAAAGTATGAAAACTTTTCCATTTACTAGAGTGGCATGATTTTGCTTTGATATAGACCAGCCATATGCCATAATTGTTTATGCCCTTCTCTCTTACTGTTAACACGAGCAGTTATAATGAGCAGCATAACAATTTTTTTTTTATGTTAAAGTGTAGATTGTACAGTAATTTAGAATCAAAATATTTTAGGGTTTTCATACAAATGCATTACACTACTTTCATTTTGTATGAACAGCAAAGACTAAACGCTCCATAGGAAAGGAATTACTGCTTTTTTTTCCACTGTAAAAGGGTGTCTGTCTTTAGGCTTACGCATATTTAAAAATATAATTCTTTTCTGCCTAGTCATTTTTCACTGCATATTGTGAGCATACAACCACAGATACAAACTTCAACAAATGAAAGACTTAAAGCCAGTATAGCTGGCAGGAGAATAAAAGAGCATATGAGGTACTTAAAATATGTTTCAACTTTTTTTCGTATTAACTACATTTCAAGTTCATGATGTTCCTAAAAATTACATTATAGAACTATACATCACCCATGCTCCAAGTGCTATGTTGCCTTCCAACCTGCTGTAAGAAACTACGCAAAATGTTTATGACATGTACTAACAGACTACCTTTTTTGATATTATGTTAGTAGATAATTATGAGATCATTAATCAAGATGATTGACAATTTTCATGGTCAGTATTTTCTGTGAGGGATTTTTCTTAGTAATTTCTTCGATCCACTTGACAAAGTTAATATCTGAAGGTACACACTGCAACTCAGTTTTCCTGATTTCTATTTCTTTTACTTTGTAAGGAGGCAGATGGAAGCGTATAAAAAGTGGCATGATAGTCTGCTGCAGTTTTTATCACTGAGTAGACTCCATCTTGATTGACTTGCATGGAAATGTGACATGTGTTAATAACATCATAAGTATGGATATTAGTATTTGTGAAAACAGAAATGTATGAATAGTAGACACTTCATGCATCTGAAGACATGTATGTAAAATAAAAAATCTACACATAATTAAAAATGGTCACTTGTCTATCTGAAATACATACTGAAAAGACTTTGAGCCACATTAGAGCACTGACCAGTTTACTCCGGCCTATATGACCTACCCTTGCATTATATATACTTGCCATACAACAGACACTTCAGAGACTGAGGAAATACATTTTAGAAGCTAAATCGGAACAAGAAACAAAACATTATTTTTATCCTAGCTCTACACTAACTAGGCTACCCTAGATATGCAAATGGGCAGGGCAGGTTGGGAGGTGAAGTGCTCGCACTTTAATTTTCACTAGTGGAGTAAAAAAAAAGAAACAAAAACAAAAACCTTCTTTTGAAGGCACAAGCTCCATTTCTGTACAGTTCCTGCCTTTCAATACTCCACCCTGATAAGGGAAGGGATTTGAGATATCCAAGTTCCACACAGATGCTTCCATGACACAGATTGTCATCATTCTTTACACAGGTACATCAAGAAAAGATAGCAGGATCCCAAGATAAACATCCATAGGACTTAAGACTGGAAACTGTTAATGAACTCAGCTGGACGTCTTGTACACCACAAGCCACTGAACTTCACCAGCTTACTTCTGAAGGAGGTAAAGTACTGGCATTGTAACTGAAGTATAATTTATGCCATAGTAAAGTGCACCTTTCAGGAAAAACAATCATTCCCAACACGAACGCATACAGAGGGGAAGAGTCCTCATTTTCTCTCAATAGAATATTTCAGTGGGCAGTCACTCACACTATCGACATTTTATACCTTATTTTCCATTGGAGTTTGTCCAGCATCAGCTTCAAGATACTGATTCTTGCCAAGCCTTTATTACATTAAACAGCCTTTTACTTTCTTTCACAAAGATACGTACTTACAGTATAACCAAATCACACATCAATCCACTTCTCACTAAACCAAAGTGATTAAGCCCTTGAAATCTGCTACTCTCAGGAATTTTCTCCAGCAACCACCTCCAACGCTCTCTTCCACTCACTTTTTGCATCCCTACAGAGTGAGTACCTGCAATCTCCAATATCTGCTTCCACAGACTTGTGATACTGCCCCAAAGCTCTGTGAAGCTCAGTTTCCTTACAACTATAAACCCCTCTTCGCTGGAAGTTACTTTTTCAGTGGAAGACATTGCCACCAACGCGGCTGTCAAGGGCATGCTTTAGTCAGTGTGTATCTCATCTTCTCGTACAGCTCAGCAAGCTGTAAACAGTCGAAAACACTGTTTCAGATCCTCAGACATACCCCTGGGATGGGGCTTGGAGCACACTGGTCTAGTGGAAGATGTCCCTCCCACGGCAGGGAGATGGGAACAAGATGATCTATAAGGTCCCTTCCAACCCAAACCATAAAAAATACACAAACACCCCTGTGAGTTCCTTCTTTATAGAGGTAATGGACACAATTTTGCCTGTCGTTCACACATTGCAAATCACTATTAGGTTTATTTCATTCTAAGCTACATTTTGTGACTACTTTGAGGGGAGACGAGTGGCAGGAAGGTGGAGGGAAAATCAGGCTGTACAAAACAGTCCCGATAGCTTTAAGGCCCTTACAGATGTGCTTGTTGAAGATAATCAAAACCTCAAGACTGTCAAAACCAATATTAAATCTTGTAATTTCTGAACATTTGAAATGTCTTTTTTTTTAATTTGTCTTTGCAAATAGCATGAGGAAATGTGCTTGAACCATCTTTCCAGACGGTTTAAACGTTTCCTGTGAATCTTAAATTCTTTTCTCACTCTTTTCTCTGATTTTTGCTCTGCTAGACACAAATAGATGAGGCTGGCTGATAGTCACAGCAAGTCATATAGCCTCTATAATCTTTAATCTTAGATGACTCTTCAATTTAACATGACCCTTCTTTCCAAGAACAGACATGAAAGTGAACAAGAAGGTTTAGAAAGACTTATAACAAAAGCGCTAAGGACACCCCCCAAATCCTATACGCTTTTATGTCACAATCCCCACATTTTTTGCTTCCTTCCCTTCACATATGTGTGTTTCAGCCAGCAAACAGTTTCACAAATTCCCAGCTGGAGTACCAGCTTCCTCGTATCTGCTGGAAATTAAGACCTAGCTGCATACGAACTTCGTATAACTGCTAGCTGTATTCAGATGGCAGTGCAGACAGCAAGAAAAATTAACAGGAGTTCTGCATTCTCTTCAGCAGAAAGCTTCCTTCCCCATCACTCAAACCAAACCACAGGGGAGTGCATAAGCTATTTCGACTCAGAAGAGGTAGAAGATGAACCTAAGTGAGAGAAGTACCACGGACCCCTTCCTATTCCAAACAATGTTTTCAAGGAATGATGAGAGTAGGGGGTAGACCGGCTGCAGAGCCCTCTAAATGCAACAACACTCGATTCCTTTCCCCATTTTGTCACACAAAATCCTACTCGGAGAATCTGTGTCATGTGACAGGATGCTACTGCAAGGGTAATAACCTCCCTTGTTCCCCTCAGCAGAGCAACAACTGTTTAGAAAGTGGGGAGGTGCAGAGAGGGGAATTCTGTCTATAAACAGTTCTGCCTGAGCTAGGATGACACAGAGTTTTCAAAACTTGTCTTGTGAAACTGATATCCCAATCAATGGATCAGGATGGTGGTGCCAACAACTAGTATTTCCCAACTCCATGTTCCCACCTGCTGTTTTTCATTTGGTTATGAGCTTCAGTTCTTCACACCCTCACACAACAAAACGCTGAAAACATATTAATTTATTTACGTATATCTCTTTAGAAGTGTCCTTTGCTATTGGATGCACGATGTTCCAAGCTGCTAAAAATCACAGTAGGGCAATAGCTTTGGCATCTAAATGTCTATTATTTTAAGGAAGTAAACAGAGTTTTATCAATCATGCATTTCTTTCTTTTAGTGAGGAAAAGGACTTTTTTTTTCTCGTTTAGTCTTCTTTTTCTCTCATGTCTCTCTGTTCTAGTTAATTCGTGAATGGGTTGTATGAGCCAAGACACATCCAGTGGGATACCATACAGAAGGATACTATGAATTCCACACTTGGAATTAAATATGATATTTGTGATGTCAGCAGCCCCAGAATGATTAATTCAAATTGCAACGAGTTACCAACATGATTGACAAATGAGAAGACCACTGAATGATAGAAATTTAAAAGCTTAGGTTACTTAACCTGACAAAGTGAAGAAAATAGGTATGATTCCTCTCTATGCGCACACTGAAGATTAAACACCATGTAGGGACATAGACTTTTAATCCAAATTATGTAGTCAGAAGAAAAACGAGTATTCACTGCCCAGGAATAAATTTTGTTTCGAAATAAAAAGCTTTCTCACTATTACAGTAGGATGGTTATGGAACAGCCTGTAACAGGAAGGGCAGGGCAAAAAAAAAGAAAAAACCCAAATCAGTAGTTTGAAAAAGGAATAAAGACTATTTATTTTAACAAACCACCTCTGAACCCCTCTCCTCCTCTACTAAAATATCTTTTCCAAGAATTTATTATGATCATGACAGAGATTGATATAAATAGCTATGCACCTGCATGGAATTTTACTAGCCACCTGCTGTGAAGTTAATGCCCAGAATATTAATTTGCTTAGTAGGTCTGCTGTCATGCTACGGTCTATTTTCATACTGTGTTCCCTCATTTTGTTGCATGGAAATGTTTCCTTGAATAATTTTTTTACCATGCAACAAACTGTTCCTTTGGGAAAAGCTTTTTTAAGTACTATACATGCATTTGTCTGTACTTCACAGACTTGCCTTCATACCACATCACTTACTTGCTATCCTCTGTAAATACCAAAAAGCATATAACTCTAAAGACAGCTTTTCAAAATGTTGAGAAAATGCAATCTTCAGGGTAATGTCTGCCAATTTTAACTTCTAAAACTCAGAGAATGAGAAATCTGTCTTTATACAAATTATGTCAGCCTGCGAAATGTACTTTTTTTTTTTTGTATTATTTCTTTTTTGTGGTATTTCTTTACCACTAACCTGTAGTTGTCTGCTTGTTTACTAGAATTTTAAACTTAATGTTCTGTTCTCTTCTGCCTGTTCTCTGTCTGTCCGGGAGGCACTCAACCTTGGGGGGTTTTTGTTGTTTGTTTGCATACAGAAAAGAGGAAAGCTCCAAATGTCTATCAGGTACTAGCCTTTGAGTGAGACACTTATGATATTAGACTAGTCTCAGCAGACTTTGTTCTCATGCAGGCAAGTCATTTATTTTCATTTATCTCCTGCCTGAGAGGTTACTCCACTGATTAATCTACACAGGCAGGTTCATTCCCCATCTCTCCAAACCTCGTAAAATTTTTAGTGACATTCCTCGTCAATACAAAAGAAATCTGATTTACTTTTCACTGTCACTTACCTGCAAAAACTCTCTTTCTCCAAAAACCCAAGTTTTATCCATGTAGCAACCAGCATCAGAAAACTTCTTTCTGGAATATTAATCAAACTCGCCCACATATCAACCCTTATTGAGCTTTGGTGCAAGACTTCCAGAAGGTTGTCGACATCCTGCACACTCTTGTACCACTGGGCAGCAGCATCCCATCCCATCCCATCACCATGTTTTTCATGTACCGATAGATTGGTTGACAAGCACAGACTTTGTCCACGATGAAAAAGTATTCTGTGCTCGACATCCCTATTAATTATGATAACTAAGGACAAATAACAAGAACAATCATCTCAACAATCCTTTTAACACAGCTTGTCCTTGTCAATAGCAACCATCAATGAGACAAACAAATTTCTAGCAGCTGGTACAGACTTTGCTTTGTGTTTTGTAAAATTTCTCCAAATTTTTTTTTTAATTCAATTCAATTTTTTATTTTTCAACAAATATTTGAGGAAGACAATATTTAGAAGAATAGACTTTATAAAATAATTGATACTTTAAAAGAAATTTTGCCTGACTTTATGATTACAGCAGGAACTCACCCCAGCAGCTTAATTGCCCTAACACTAATGCAGTTTGCAAAATTGCACAGGTAAGGAAGGCCATGGGGGTTTGCAGAGAGAGGGAGTGGGGAAAGAAGAGGGTGTCGTCTTCTGAACAAGAAAGATATATGAAGAAATTCTTGTGACTGGAAGGAAAAAATAAACCTATACAGCTCTATGTATCAGTGAAGAAAATCAGTCTATTACACATATAAAGTCTCAAAGGAAAAATAATGATTTCTCAGCCTTCCTCACGGTTTCTGAGAAAATTTTTCAAGACCAAGTAGAATAAAGGAAGATACACTAAAAGCACCCTTGTTACTATATTAAGTTCATCTGCCATGCTCTCAACTTTGCAGATCTGTAGATTTACTGATTCTTAAAAAGTTATTTTGAAACTCAGCTTCATCAGCTGGGAGGGGGATGGAAAAAGTATGTCCAATGCTCTGTGTGACCAGAAGACCTTAATTTGATGTTCAGTATAAGCACCACAAACAATAGTTTTATAGTTTAAGCAATCTTCTTTCACAGCTCACTGGCACCATAATAGTTAGGGGGTAGGTCTATCATTTAAGAGTTAGGAGGGTCTCAGCCAAGTTAAACATTACAATTTTCTTTAAATATACTATAAATGTGTTTAAATGCCATTTATGGCATCCGTCACAAATTTTGTGAGGAAACATGTCTATGTGGTGAAAGAACCTGTTGACCAGTCTGCTGCCAAATCCGTTCTTATTTCCATCCCACAATATGACTCTTCTCTCTCCTAAAATATTGGAAGATTGTTTTAACTGGGTACTAAACAGCCATGACAGTGCTCTGTTGGCAGAAAAAAATCATGGTTCTCGTGCCAGCTCCCAGAACAGCATGCTTATTAGTCATGGCTTTGTAAATTCTCTCACGTACAATATCTGAACAACTTGAGAATTCCCAGATTTCTCATTGTAAAAATGTATCACTAGCTGCACCTTAAAGTACTAATGCTTAATAGACAGATAAAAAAAGCATTGTCTCCTAATGGTAGATAAAAAAAGTTATAGATACTTGCAAAAGCAATACTCATAATGTCAAATAAATTGCAAAAGCAATGCTCCTAATGTCATACTATAAACTCACTAGGATTAAGGTCTGCCTACATTTCCACTTGCCAAGTTCCAAAATCTTGGAGAAATCTGGTGGTTACACACTAAGTACACAGAAAACACACTCTAAGAATATTTAATCCTCGTAATTTTGCACTTACATGAACCCAAAGAATCTTATCTTTCACGGGTAAACTAGCAGGTACTATTTATATACCTCTTAAAAACTGAATGGGAAACTGGGATGTTTTTAGCAATAACTGCCTACAGAGAAACGCACGCCGTGTTAGTCGACACCATAACTATCCTGTCTTTTCAGATATAACTCCTATTGTATTCACCATTTCCCTAGCACACCTGCATCACGGGAATTTTTACCCATTGTTGTCAAAAGAGAATCTTTTGGAAGTTACCAGTCACATGGCCAGCGATGCGCCCAACTGCCAGTTCCTTCATAACCAAATTGCCTATGACCTCTACATGTAAACTAACTGCTCAAACAACTACTAAAACAAACAAAAAATATTCAGGAAGCTAAAGTTTACAGCCTAGGTTAGAAGATTCTGCAGTCCCAATGGCTTAGCAAGAGACTCTACTCTGACCGTTGGTCAGGAATCACAGATCGTAGCTTGCTGTCTTCGATGGGCTTACCTTCTGAGCAAAATTCTTAAGCTCATACAGACCAGTGAAAATTGCATTATTTTTTTCTTGCACATCCAAGATATTACTATGAATGCCAAGAAATTAGTTTCTACTATCATCTAAAGTAATTAATATACCACTATTTCTTAATGTTGATTTTCAGTTAGGTATGTAGAAGATAAGTTTTGCCAAGTCAAGCAAAAGCACCCCTGGGGAATGCCCTTAAAAATCAAAGGGTGATCTTCATTAGCCTGTTTTCAAAATTCTGATTCCAAAACTGGGACCCACACCTTTGTCAATGTAAGTTACACATACTGTCTTCTTTTACCCTGGTCATCTGTCCTTCCCAACTCTACTGTTGGCAGAAGATGATGAAAAGAGCTAGGAGCAGAATGAACCAAGTCTATCAGCAAATATTAGTTCCATTTTGGGGGAAGATGACTCCCATTGTGTGATGGTCTTTTCTGCCTTTGCTGGTGGTAACCCTAATTGTTGTATTGGTGAACTTCAATTTGCCTTTCCCTTCCACACAAAAAAATAGGAAAGTGAGTTGCTATCAGGAACTACATGATCTAAGAACAGAAGCTTCTGTTGGTGACAGGTGAGGCCTACAACCCACAATTACCAGCTGGAGCTGCAACTGCAATCTCACAAGAAAATCAGCCAGAAATTCCTGATCTAACAGCAGCTGTTCAAAAGATTGTGAGCAGCGGCCAAAAAGTGACAGAAAGTCGTGGGAGTCCCAAATATTTTGAGAGATCTAGCAAGTAAGACAATAATCATCACATGTTAAGCCAGAGCTCTTGATCCAGAACGAAGGTGTGGCATATTGCCCAAAATGAATAAGCTTAGTGACCTTAATTTATTTTGCATGGCTCAAATGATCATATCAATGAGGGAATTAGTGGAGACATGTTTTATTTCTTTCTTTTGATTTTTTCCTTCGTCCTTCTGCTTGTCCTTCTGTCTGTTCTGTACATCCGTATGTTTTTTGACTCTACTTGTGGGTTTGGTAGAGACGAGATTACTTTCTCATTTCTTTATGTAGCATAGAGAGGTTCTGAAGGTTAAGATGCACAGGCCTCAGGGTTACCACTAACAATAACAACAACAATCTTAAAATCCATTCAACACATTTTGCAATCACAGCACCTGTTGCTGGAATGATTAACATGCTGCACAGACACTGAAAATTTACTGTCTTCTCTACCAGATTGTTTTTCCAAACGCCACTAGGAAAAATTAGCTTGTAGTACTGCTGCTGTATTGCTATTACCTTACAAAAGATCACATTTCCTATGTTTGTCATTCAAAAACCTCTCTTACATATGCTTAATCAAAATTGGAACTATGAAGAATAATCTGAGCTACAATATTCAGCCAAAACTGTAGTTTCGCTACAGGTTAAACCACCAGGGGTAATGCAATTGAGCTTGCCTAGTACTAAACAAACAAACAAAATGTACTGAGGATATAAAACCCTAAAATAAAGCACTGATTCTGTAGGTAAAGCAAATGAAAATATTGGTTTCTCCTCTCCTCAAACCATTCTACATGTGCCTCTTTCCTCCAGCTGTAAAATTGCGTTTATAGGTTTGGGGTTGTTTGGAGGTTTTCTTCCTCCTATTATTCTATTACTCATCTTACCCTATGCTCATATCACATTCTGTATTTTACCTTGCATTTGCTCAAAAGCCAATCGATCAGAACCTTGATCAAGCGGACTTAGAGCGTCTACAGTAACATAAATACAGCACAACAGGAAAACTATCCATCTTCTCCCTGGATGACCTAGAAAACTTTGAGGTGAAAACCCTGCTGTGCTTTGGTGTACAAACCCACAATTTCCTGAGTTCACAATCTCAGCTTTTCCAATACAAATCCTGTCTTAGTGTTGAAGCAAATTATAGCTGATTACAGTTTATTTGTACAATTAATATAACTGCACTACATCTTGGTAAAAGTCTGAGTTATCATATATTAGCAGGTATTCTACTTGCACAAAATCACATTATTATGAGATAGAATAGTACAGCTATGTAATAATGTGGTAGAAAAATCACTAGGGAGATTTCTGAGAATAAAAAAAAGAAAAAAAAAAAAACACACACAAAAACCAACAACATTCTGTGCCTGGTTGGTAGCCCCTATAAAAGCACTGCCCAGGAAACAACATTTTTAACTACAACATAAAGCATGCTTAAAGGAAGAGCTAGGAGAGCAAACAAGACAGGAAGAAAGACTATAAAAATTAATACAGTTTGGATTAACAATTTCAAGGAAAGCAATTAATTTTTTTAATTTAAGATCTCCTTGACTTGTGAATACTCCCACAATTCATTTTAAACTGCTTTCAGCAATCAGGGCTCCACAGATTCTCTCGAAAATTTCAGGCAGAGCGTTCCGGTGCCTCTTCACATGTTCAGCTTTAAACTGATCACCAGATTATGAAACAGAAGGCTTCCCCCACCTCAGCTAAGATGACTGGGGATCGTTGCCAAGCTCTCTGGTTATTTCCTGGGATTGGCTGGGGATTTAATCTAATTTGTATTTTATTTATTTTAATTATCATGGAAAAGTGTCTAAACATTCAAACTGCACGTTTGTGTCACCACCACATCTCACGGAAGTGGATGAATGGCTTATCTTGACGCTGTTCTGCGAAACGCCAGGGCCTCGAGGGCCCCAGGAGGCCTCCACGGGCTGGGCCAGCCTCGCGCACGCCCTGCCTGGGCACCCCAGAGCCCCATCGTGGCACAGCGACGGCGGGAGGTAACCAGCAGCCCCGGGTGCTGTGCCAGAGGCCTGGCTGGGCCCTCACGCAGCGCACTGCTGCCAGAAACGGGTCCCGCCAAAGGTCCCGATCACCAGGGGAAGGGCAAGGCAGGGCAGAGGTGCCTGGGTGGACCCAGTAAATCCCAGCTGAAGCTGAGGCAGCACCCCAGCAGCCCAGCTGCGGAGGAGTGTCAGCGGGCTCCCGGGCCATGTGTGGGGAGAGGCCCCTGCGGAGCCTGTCAGGGCCATTAAGGCCGATTGATGCCAGAAGGAAATTTCTTCCAGGCCGAAACCTAGCAAGTAAATATTTAACCCTGTAGAAAATTTTAATGGCTGAGATGCAAAAGTATTTTTCTGATGGAAATATTATCGCAGGCTTATGTATGGGAGGTTGGCCAGGAGCTGCAAGATTATAAATTGTTGCTTTTAAGTAAAAGCTGCACAGTATTATTTGTGGAATTGCTTTCATAATCTGTCTTCCCTAGTAAGTGCTCTCAAAATTGACTTCCACAGTAAAAATTAATTTACAGGGTTTTAAGCAGTGAAAGAGAGGACAACAAAAATACAGTCTTATGGCTGTTATGCTAAGGACATAAATGAGATGGAACAAACTCAAAATGAGCATTTATCCGCATTATTTTATTTTGTCATTACTACCTAGTGTTATTTTCCATTAAAGGAAAAAGGTAGTTACAAAAATGTGTATCATTAAGAAAATGTCATTCCTACAACATAACCTATGCATTCTGCAGGCACTGGCAAGCATACAGCTGTAGTCTGATCGCACATAAAAATCCATAGAAAAGATGGTTTTCCTGATCCATCTCACAATATAAAGCTACCTTGCTCCCTTTCAGAGGAAGCCCACGAATAAAGCAATAAAATTCTCCTGTAGTTTAGATATGAGTGCTTTTTTGCAAAACATATTTGTACAAATGTTAGCAAAAGTTATTCTAATATTAAAGGACAACAGTAATGCGAAAGAAAGGAAAGTCAAGGTAAAGTACTAAAGGGTACTTTGATAACAGAGAAAAGCAACATGAACATGTCGGAATAAAATATTCGTAACTCAGTTTACAAAAGTCCTGGAATGACTACCAGGCTGCAGAAATTATGTCATGGTTTTATTGGGAAAACACTAACTAAAGGTCATAGCTCCACTGTTGGCTACATGGAAAAGTATGATTTTTCATAACAATGCTGACTCTACAGATTTAAACACTACAGTTAAACTTGAGAAAATTTAAATTTAACACCAATATTAACATCGGTGCAGAAGGACATGCAGATTTTTAGCTTTTTAACATCTTAATTTGTGAATCTTCACAGAACCTTATCTAGGTTTAACCTCTAAATGGCAAGCACTGAAGTGACACCTACAGAAACCAGCTCCTTTGGCTGTGCGTTTCCTGAAACACTTACAGCTTTTAGCCTTCCAAGCAGCCTGGCCTTTAACTACCAATGTTTAGTTGCATAATCCTATGTTTAGGGTCAAACATCATTATCAACACATGTTAACAGAAGTCATTTACAAAGAGACTAGCCAGTGGTTGGGACATCTTTCCTCTTCTGTCAACTTTTTCCCGTATCAACATTTTACATTTGCCTGAAAGTTTAATGAGTGATACACCATCACAGTGCCAGCTTCCTGAAGTTGTGCAATAACTGAGCTCTCTTGATAACAATGTTCTCAGTGCCAGCCAGTGAGCTAACAGAAGCCTGAAAGGTTCTCTGAGCATGAACCGATGCACTTCACCATTATTACAGGAGACAGCTTTGCTATAAGTCTACAGCTTTGAAGTTCTCACTGCAAAACAGCAGCCCTTATTTCAGCAGTCAAAAATCCTCCAGCTCTCAACCATAAACTCCTCGGCCAGCCTTGCTAAGTTACCTATATTTTGACACAGTACAGAGTCTAACAGATATTTCCAAGCCTGCCATGTAATACCGTCAGAGTTGCTGGCAGCCACAACTGCTGTCACATACCATGTCCTTCTGATCTCTGCTGTTAACAATACTTTAAGTGTCAACAGATGTCATCATGTGCAATGTGTGAACAAGAGCCAATGCATGTGTGCTACAGTTCACAGATTTCCTTCCAAGGATATACAGCATGTATATTCTGGAGGCAGGTCCGTTATAGCCATTCAATGTAAATGCACTAGCTGCTTTGGAAGTTTGCACCAGTGTTTGCTTTTAAGGCGAACTGATTCAACTTGCTTTTGGAAAGCGGTTTGATTAAAAAAAAAAAAAAAAAAGAGGGGGAAAAAGTGCCCCTCAACCAGACCACTGACAGTTCCTCCTGCTTGCCCATGAATATATCACAGTTCTTTGGCAGCTGGAGATCGTGACCTCTTCCATCCCTGGCTAGACTCTTTGGCGGTTTAACTGTAGTGTTAAGGTTAAACCACCACAGCTCACGGCAAACTGTGAAATCCACCATGGCTACTCTATAGCACTTGCACACATGTAAGGAAACGTTCCGGTATGATTTTCAGACCACAGACATTGAACTTCTAGAGACAGTGTTTGCAGATTAGAAACATCTGTGTGCCCTACCCATGTATCTATCAAATGCATGGAAATTCTGTTTCTTTTAAACAAATCTCTTCATCTAATCCTGTTATGAATGGAACCAATAACTTCCAATGTAATGAATAATTTTCTGAATATACTTAGTACTAAATTTGCATATACGCCAGACCACAAGTCATCAACAAAACACTAACATAAGTGATCACAGTCTGAGACACTCAAGTCAGGAAGCTAATACATCGAACCCGCCAAAACTTGTAATAGGACTTAGCCAGTATTGTTCTGAAGTGTACATAGCCATTTGGTCAGCTGCATTCAGATCACTTGATATGTTCAGCTGTTTGTTCTGTTCTTTTCAGAAAGCAGTAGTTCTCTGAAAACGTTCTATTCACATAAAAGAAAAGATATTCCCACCACAGCAGAATTATTCACTGCTATCCTAGTTTAGAATGATACCACTCTCCGATACAGTGAAAAGATTAATTTTTTAGAGGTTACATCAGCCAAAAAGGAACAGTTCACATATAAACTCTAGTCTACAGTGTGATGCCAAATCAATTACTTGCCAATCCTTTGATGAAATTTGTCAAAGGCTGTCTAACAAACAGCTTTGAGAAACTGAAGAACGGTGCTCAATTTAAATTGGTAACCTTTTGACAAGTACTTACGTGACTAAAGAGTTTTCAGTCTTGACATGACTGTTCAATATCATTACGAATTACTTAACAATAGATGTTGATCTTATTTGAAATTATATACATTTTACATACAAAGAATGGTACTGCACTACACTCAAATAAGAGGACTTAAGGAAACAATTACTGCATTAAACAATGATTCATTAATGTGCAATTTAACGGATTCAAGTTTCCACCAGCATTGCTTGAAGCAATGGAAATACAGGAAATACAGGAAAATACAGATTTTTTTTTTTACATATTGGATGAGATTGTAGAACTCCACAGTTCAATTAACCTGTAAGGTACTGCAAGGGGTAAAACATATTCTTTGCTGAAAAGAATTATTACAAATTCATATTAAAAAAAACCCCATTCATAATACACATATGGAGGGCCACTGTGAATGAAAAATAACGAAAGAACATGCACTTGACTGAACACATAGGAGATCAGCATTTGGCCAAATACTGTTAACGTTTGGAGGCTATTTTGTGATCTCTGAAGGTAAGCAAGAAACACCAGTGTTTCTATGGAACATAAACCCAGCAATTTCAGCAGTCCCTTTGGCAGCATTGTAAATAAAATACACAACTGGCTAGGTCGTTATGATGCATCCGTCTTACACTACAGAGGGTCCATTAAGGTATGTGTCTAAAGAGGCAGGTCTGTCTCTATGCACCGTAATGCATAATGCACTTCTGTTACATTCATTCTGGCACCCTTCGTAAGTGGCAGAGGGACCAAAGTATCTTCAGTGACTAAAATCATTACACAATAACTGGATAAATATATAGATATAATTCTACCTCTCTTTCAAGGATTAAAGAGAGAAAATTGAAACATTTAGACAAAGTCCTATAAAAATGGGAGTTACTTTCCAAAGGTATATGTGAATTTTTATTTCATGCATCTGTAAAATTAACACCATTCAAAAACTTTTGAAAAAAGGGACATTGAGCTCAGAGTCAGACAGCTACCATCTTAGAAAGAAGAAGAAAGAGGCCTTATAAGCAGAATAACACTTGAAAATACACAGCCTGTAAAATAACATTAAAAAATAAAAAGAATTCAAAGAATTTCTTTAGCCAGAAAACAGTTCTACAGTACCATGTTCTCAGTATGAATCTGTTCATTAAATATATATAAAATTCCTTCTGCAGACAGCTGCTACAAAAATTCTTGTAAAAAGCACCTCAGTATACAAGATTTGACTCCAAAGTATACTGTTACACTGCTAATATTAGGAATGGAGAGGTAAAAGTTATTGTGTGAACTTTATAAAGTCTTATTGCTCTGAAGAATTTAGTTTCTATCCTTGCTACAGATGACTTCACCTAAATTGTAACTGCCGAAGTGATTACATGTTTTTACTGAATTGTTTTAAAGCAGGAATCATTAAAAAAAACCAAAAACTCTCACACATGCCAGAGAATTCAATTTACAGTTCCCATCCTTCTTGCAAGCCACCACTTCAAAGCTTTTTTCTATAAGCAGGTTTTGATACTCTGAAATTGTGAATATCCTTCAATATTAAATTGAGCTTTACAAAACTAATTTAGTTACTAATGCACATATATATTCTAGTCAGCAACTAAATGTCTTTCAACTGCTTCATACATTTCTTCTCAAAGCGCCAGATAGTTTCAAATTAAAGTCGACTGGGAGAAATGTTTTGCTTTCCTTCTGGTAGGAAGCGGTTGGGAATGGTAGGAAACGCTGGGAAAACCAAAAGAAATGTCAGAGCATAAGATCAGGGAAGGGGTCTGGGAAAGACAGTTTGGGAGTGGGAGCTCTGTATTGTAAACTACTAGGAGGTGCTGGACATTTTGGGCCATTCGACATCCAACCTTGGACACTACAGCCTGCTTTCTCTTATAAGGTACTCTGATTTGGGCACAAGGACAAGGATTTTATCTGGTTCTGCCACTCTTTTTTTCCTTTGTCTTTCTTTTTTCCTGTTAGAAAACACGTAGCTCTAGATAACAGGATATAACTGAAAGGTGAAAAATCCAAAAGAAAAACAGCACATTTCTGTAGAAGCCCTTTTTTCCTCCCTCACATCCTGACAGTAAATCTTTCATAATTCTAATGAAGAAATTAAACATTGTGTATTACACAGTATGGTTTTTTTGAAGATGACAAGGCCTACCACATTAAAAAGAGAGACACAGGGGAAAAAGGGGATCTTCCTTAGGGAAGAAACAGGTCAAGTTTCTTGAAACATGAGAGCACAACTTAATTTGAATTGGCAAAAACTTGCAAATTCTTGTAACAGGGTAACAGCTTAGGGAAAAATCATACCACAAACTTCAACTGTTTTTTGAAATAAAGCCTCAAAGGAAAGGGAAGGTAAGTACTATCAATCTCACATAAGACTGGAAGAAAACCAACTTGTTTAATAACTCTTCATTCTCTTCACAAACTGCCAGATAATTCTTAATCTACATCATATTTTAAGAGGTTGAACCTTGTATTTAATGCAGACTACCAACTAAGGAAGTTGCCTGTCAAGCACCTGTGCAAATTTTATGCAAATATCTTGTGAAAAACAATGGAATCAATTATTGAAATAATTCTGCAAAACAGTACATGAGAAACAGCTTTGGAAATTCTAGTCTGTATTATACCTACACAGGCTAAATTTCCCAGTAAGGAGAGAAATCTTTGCGTTTTGGGAGGTTTCCATTCATGTTATATATTACCCAGGAAAAAAAAAAAAATCACAGTCCTTTTTAAACATGGCACAAAATGTTCTTCTAAAATACCTACAGATAGACCCTTCGGGTCTGAGCACTCTTAGCTGATAAAGACTGCAGATCAGACTTTCCCCTCTCCTTTTGATGTCTTCCTAGCACAATCTCTTCTCTTTGGGTTGCCACTGACCCTGTCCTGCCTGATGTCAGGTTCCACCAGGATGGCTAGAGTGCTCCAGTAACTAAAGACAAGCCCCAGTACAATTCTGGATCTGGATACTCCAAATCCATCAAGCGTATGTATTGAGATCTATGCAGGTGACAAATGAATTATTATTACACTTTTATAAATGTGTATTTAGCATTTCTATAGCAGCAGCACACTGTGGTGCACTAAGTAGCCCCAAGGGACATGGTAACAACTCTGGTTAGCAAAAGAAAACTCCCATAGCTCACTTATTAAAGCTTACATAAACGCTGGGGAGGTCTGGCTAGATTCTTTTGTCTTCTGATGCTACTACTAACGTAGATGAGGTTTTGTGTGGTTTTGCAAATTCAGTTTAGTAAAGATGAGATTAACACAAAATTACTTTACATAAAAATGATTATATTTAGCTCCGTTTAAAGTCACTTGGGTTAGGAGAATAAGCAGCATGGATGTTGGCTTTATACAGAGGTCAACTGGCTAGGAAAGAACTCAGAATGCTGTTTTACATCCTTAATAACATTAAGAAAATAATTTTTAAAAGGTTTCTAAACCCCTGCTGAGGTAAACCATAGCTATAACTGCTTGAAAAGCTCTTTTCTCTGATCCTAGGTTTATGAAAAATACTTGGTTATTAGATTGAGCCAAGTCCTCTAATGCTTTAATGTGTAGAACAGGTACAGCATGACTGTAACATCAACAGTGTCTATGAGACCTGAAGTCAAAGGACTCTCTAGAGAAATGAGGTAACTGTAACAAAAGACTAAAATTGTACCACAGAGAGTATTATTTAGGAAAATGCATACAGAAATGTATCTAATGAATTCACTTCATACATTAGCGTACCAAATAAGGCTGACATCCTCCTCAGTCATAAAACTGAGTTTGAAGTTGTAGGTTACCCATTTTATTTATGCACCAAACTCAAATACCCAGTGAAAAGACTAAGGAGGGGTTGCTATACTTTTCTGGGCTAGTGCAAAGAGGTAAGAGAATCCCCTTCTCACACTACTGGCAATACATAAATTAACAGGCAATATATAATCAACAAGAGACCACTTGCTCTTCTTAAATTCTGGGGTTAATTTTATGTCTATGCATCCCCTTTTGAAACACCTTTTCTTCTCTGACTTTCTGGTTAAATTGTGGATCTATGCTTGAACACAGTGGCCTGGATTTCTCCTTTTCCTCTCTCTGTTTCTGTTGGGCTCTGACAGATTTGTACGTTTGATAGAGAACATGTCAGGGCTGATCTTTCTGTTGCATCTACCATATGATCTCTCTGTCCCACCTTCACCTCTCCTTGTAACGTCTTTTCAGACACATGGATTTAAAGAATCTATTTCTGTCTCTAATGTGTTTCTACATCAGTTCCTTTGAACAAACTCTGAATTTATGTTAGAGAATCCCTTGTGAGTTACCTCATGATCATGTCATGATTCCTTCCTCATGTCGAATGGGATCTATTCCAGACTCCACAATTTCAGGTGGTCTCCCTTTGCGTTAACAGACATTGGTCTCCTGAATCAGACTGAAGTCCGCACAGAGCATATTCCATTCTATCAGCATTTGATGTAGAAACCTACATCAGATGCCAAGTGGGGGTTGGAAAAGATCTGGCAGCTGGCACGAGTGGGAGTAAGCAGCCTAAGGACAGCATGCAAAATGCAGCAATGAATGACACTTCCATTTTTATCAGAAGCTGAGCCTGGGTTTGCTAAAGAATCTCATCTGCTGATTAGAACTATATTTCTAACCTGCAATTCTTTCTTATTGCTACTTCCAGCACTGATGTGAATTGAAATTCAGTATAAATGGGGCTCACTAATATCTGGAAAAGGAGGGCAAGTTATCACCCTACAGAGTTTTATTGTTCCTTCTCTTTTTGACTGAGGCCTGAATCTGGATTTAGACCTCAGCAGCTGTGAATCTTCTTTGCTTTACTTGTGTTCAGTAGTTATTTACAGAATAGATCAGTCTTTAGACACATACATGTGTATGTGTGCACACACACATCTAGAGAAAAGAGAACATGAGAGACTATCTCTGTGTATTAGATAAGCTTTAACTAAGAGCTTAGTTTACTATAAATGCCCAATGGAAAAAAATAGAAACATTAATATATATTTTGTATTTCAGACAGTGATACTTTAGGTAGCATAACACATATATTGATATTAAAGACCCTTTAGTTTGATGTAGGGGAAAATTTGCTACTAAGTAAGGATCTGTTCAGGAAGCTCAGGAAGTGTGGGCTGGAGAAGTGGTCAGTGAGGTGGATTGAGAACTGGCTGAATGGCCGAACTCAGAGGGTTGTCATCAGCGGCGCAGAGTCTAGTTGGAGGCCAGTAACTACTGGTGTCCCCCGGGAGTCAGTACTGGGCCCAGTCTTGTTCAACTTCTTCATCAACGACCTGGATGAAGAGTTAGAATGTACTCTCAGCAAGTTTGCTAATGACACCAAACTGGGAGAAGTGGTGGATACACCGGCAGGCTGTGCTGCCATTCAGCGTGACCTCAACAGGCTGGAAAGTTGGGAAGAGAGGAACCTGATGAAGTTCAACAAGGGCAAGTGCAGAGTCCTGCACCTGGGGGAGGAACAATCCCATGCACCAGTACAGGCTTGGGGTGGACCTGCTGGAGAGCAGCTCTGTGGAGAGGGACCTGGGCGTCCTGGTGGACAACAGGTTGACCATGAGCCAGCAGTGTGCCCTGGCTGCCAAGAAGGCCAATGGCATCCTGGGGTGCATTAGGAGGAGTGTGGCCAGCAGGTCAAGGGAGGTTCTCCTTCCACTCTACTCAGCCCTAGTGAGGCCCCATCTGGAGTACTGTGTCCAGTTCTGGGCTCACCAGTTCAAGAAAGATGAGGAGCTACTGGAGAGAGTCCAGCGGAGGGCTACAAAGATGATGCCCTCATCATCTGAAGCATCTGTCCTATGAGGAGAGGCTGAGGGAGCTGGGCTTGTGCAGCCTGGAGAAGAGAAGGCTGCGAGGGGACCTTATAAATGCATATAAATATCTCAAGGGTGGGTGTCAGGAGGATGGAGCCAGACCCTTCTCAGTGGTGCCCAGTGACAGGACAAGGGGCAATGGGCACAAACTGAAGCACAGGAAGTTCTGTCTGAACATGAGGAAGAACTTCTTCCCTCTGAGGGTGATGGAGCACTCGAACAGGCTG
>Ga0065711_1004649_pt1 | contig 22825 bp, 14 predicted proteins | sample Hoacrofraction12_FD_59098 | JGI IMG/M metagenome (GOLD analysis project Ga0065711, IMG submission 59098) | Hoatzin crop microbial communities from Cojedes, Venezuela - Epithelial fraction 12 v2 (version 2) | ecosystem: Host-associated > Birds > Digestive system > Esophagus > Crop | place... | reverse complement strand
CTGCCAGGGAGGGGGCAGCCACAGCTTCTCTGGGCAACCTGTTCCACTGTTTCACCACCCTCATGGTGAAGAATTTCTTCCTAATATCGAATCTAAATCTGCCCTCCTTTAGTTTAAAGCCCTTCCCCCTCATCCTATCACTACACACCCTTGTGAAAAGTCTCCTTCCATCCTTCCTGTAGGCCTCCTTCAGGTACTGGAAGGCTGCTATAAGGTCACCCCAAAGCCTTCTCTTACTCCAGCCCTCTGATCATCTTTGTGGCCCTCCTCTGGACCCGCTCCAACATATCTATGTCCTGCTTATGTTGGGGGCTCCAGAGCTGGATGCAGGACTCCAGGTGGGGTCTCACGAGAGTGGAGTAAAGGGGCAGAATCACCTCCCTCGACCTGCTGGCCAAGTTGCCCATAAAGACTATTTTTAAATTTAATTAGCAAAAAAAAAAAAAAAAAAAATTAATCAGATAGAAGGTTTTAGTTTTACAAGAATCTTTTTGTTCTCATTTCTAGTCTCTGACTTAGAGTCCATCAAGCAATTTGTTTAGATTAATTACAATAGTAAATCTGCATACAACAAGAGGATCTTAAAATAGACTAATATTACTAATAAAACCCTTACTCTTCTGTTGACAAATACACTTCAAAATAATTTTCAAAGTATCATCCTAAAAAAAGCAAACAGGCTTCATATCAAGACACATCGGCTCTGCTATTTTCATGGTAAAAATGAAAGAAAACAGTGGCAACTAAAAATTAATTAGTTTCCACTAATAAACATTAAATATCATGGGTTAGAATTAAATAAAATAATATCTGCTAGACTGCATATGTATGTGTGTATGTATATGTGTACAGAGAGCCTGAGAAATACAGCTGACATGATTAAGAGTTAAAATTATTGCATTAATGTAGAAATACTGCACTCCTCTCCAAAACTGACTGATTTTACACTGGATGTGTACTGACCACAGATGTAGTCAATCTTGTGTGGTTGAGATTACACTGTATTCCTCAAGCCTTCTTCAGCCAGGGGCATCGTGTTAGAAACAGTAACTTCTTCATGCAGATCAGAAGTACATGCATAACTGCAAACAATTCCTAGAGCACTAAACATCGCACAAGGTAGAATGATTAAGATTTTACTCCCAAACTGTAGATATATCTGAAGGAAATTCTCCCTCTCAGGCTAATCCAGGTTTGTAAAGGGGCTCTAATTATATCTTGGAGTCTAGCACTAAATTCTCTATATTTTTACAGTAACACTCTCTGCTAACTCTCATTTTTTCAGACTGTTTTGCAAAGAACTTCTCTTCTACAGTTTTTGAGGTATGTAGAGTTGTGAATTCTGTATCAAAGCAAATGAGGAAAAGAAACAACAGTGATCAGTTCTGAGCCACAATGACCTGAAAGCTTTATTTCATGCTTTTGCTTATCCTGTTGATTGCTTATGCCTTCTCCTTGTGGTTGAAATGCAGTTTCTCCCAGAACTTCTTATTATTATTTTCAAGTCTATTCCTACGAATGCTTTTCTAAGTTTCAAGGAGACTAGTCATGGCAGTAAAAAATCTGCAGCTGCAATACATTGGCATACCCGATAACTGAGGACCGACATTGAAGGTGCGGTTGGCACCCGTATTGTGCGTGGACAACAGGGCAAACTTCGCAGTGTAGCCCATGGTCATCTTTTGGATGGGTTTCCACTAGCTAAAGTTTTTCTTGTGTATCTCTTAAAACCTCTAGTCTTTAACCTGCCATACTTTACGCAAACATTCAATAATAACAACAATATTTGGGTAAGTCAGTATTTGAATGTTGTCAGCTGCAAGGTATTCTAGTTTAAGCTTATTATCCAGTTTTGAGGAAACTTCTTAGTACACGCACAATGGATTTAGCTAGAAATGTAAGCACAGATTGTTTTGCAGCCTAGCTATCTTTTCCAGGGTTTTGAAGGTCGTGAAAAACTGCTGTGAACTGAGAAGCCAGAGTATAATATTCTCTGCTGAGACAAAAATGCATTGAATCCTTCAAATCCTATGAAGCTATTCAATTTTGGTATTATTTATAGGTACTAGGTTTGATTTCTGGTGGAAAGTACATGAATCACTGGTGCTCTACTAACCTGAATCAAACTGAATGTGTTGTATTTTCAGTCAGTAACCAAGTTGTTAGAAGGTGTTTGGTAGCTTTCAACCTCCATAGGTTCCTAAGCAAAAGACACATTTGTAGCTTCACTTGTAGGTTTGTCTTCACTTTCAGCTGTGTTTTGTTGTTTTTTTTTTTAATTCAACTTCCTTTCAAGGGCAAGCTACTAGAGCTTTCAGCCTGTTATCATTAAGGCAAATAATTTGCCTAAGCTATAAAACACTTGCTGTAGCTTAAAGGACAGAGTGGAGGGATGCTGGGCATGGGTGCAGCTGCTCTTCTGAGAAGTCAGTTGGAGGCAATGGGCTAGTCAAAGGATTGTGGGCTACAACCCCACAGCTCCTCACCTTCACTGTCAGTCTGCCCATGGATTTGTCTCCAACAGAGCTACCAGCAACTTTATGTTTCTAACACTCAGCGTCATAACTCTGACCTCTTCACTTCAGGCTCTTTCACTAAGTCCAGTCCTTTACTTGCAGCCATCAACCTGTCCTCAGAGCTCATTCAGTTTTTTAGATTCGGAGGTACCTTCTTTCTCCCTGACTGACAGCGAAATCCGTAGCATTTGAAAAGGAAGGAGGCTCCTATTCATCCAAAATTTTACTGTCTTAGAAAAAGGTGTTATTTTGTTGCTGAAAAATGGCAATTTCAGTAGATAAATCTGAAGATATAGCAATATTTTTCCATAGCTGAAAGGGGTAACAGTACTCTGTTTTGCAGAGAGCAAATTAAAGGACGAATCTTTCTACAATAGATTTCTACTTCAGCATTTGACTCAGCACTCCTCCAAACTACCCAGCACCATCTGAGGTATGCTCTGAAGTCAGAGCCATTTACATTTGCCGCTCTGCCCTTCTCACTTCATGCTGCAGCTGCAGCTAAGGTGCAGGTAGCCCAACTCAGGTTTGACAGTTCAGTGTAGTCCAACAACACCCTGGGCCCATTGTCTACTCATTCTCTGTTGGGTTTTATGCCCCCTAAATTGCTATTCAGTCTGCAGCTTTAATTTGCACACCCCTGGACAGCTATTAAATTCTCATCTTTCATTTTTGACATAGCTCCATTGTCTTGTTTGTGTTTCAAGGATAAAACACAAGCAGACACAGCCATTTCTGCATTCTTGCAAGAGTGATACCAGCTAGAGGTAGGAAAACACATTATTCCTGCTGATCTTTAATGCAGTGTTATAATCATTACAAAATTACAGATGTGAAATTACTTGAAATGGTGTACTCCAGTTTTGGATGTGAAAATAATTGGGCAATTTTCAGGAAAACCAAAATAAAACTAAAAAGATTGTGCAAAGAAGAAAATGGGCAGGAAATGAGACTTACCATTCTTAAAATTATTCAAAATCTGCGGTTGCAGAGCAATAACACTGAGGGGTTTCTGTATAATCTAGTGTCTGTTCTATTCTGTTTTATTTGTGTATCACCTTTAGTATAATAATATTTTAGAACATTCCAGTAATAAGTTCAATGAAAAATCTAACATCAATCACCTATGCTTCATGCTTTCTAAACACATATTTTAGTATCCAAAACATAAACACTATGCCAAGTGTGGGATTTGAAGGGGTTGTACAAAGGATTTTTTCAGATTTTCCAAAACTCCAGTCTAACAGTTTATACTAATCTCCAAGGTTTTAATATAAATATGAAATTATGGCCCTAATTCATGCCTTGAAATAATTCCGGTAATCTCAGTGGAGTTCCACTGGAGATGTATTCACCTCTGATGTTTTTTATACATACACTTATCTGGTTCCTACTCTGCAGGATATTATTTTGTATTCTTGGAGGGAAGAGACTGAAAAACAAAGGAAAGTCAAGTAACAGATCTCCCACCTTATGTCCGCTCATATTCACACCTTATCCATCCTTTTCTCTTTCAATCATTCACCAAGCCCAGATTCAATCGTGTGACTCTTTTACCAGTTTTCCAGATACAGCTGTGGTTTGTTTGCCTCCTGTTTTCACTCCTGTGCCACAGCCCAGCTGGACTGCTTCTCACAGGGTGAAATACTTTCTCCCTTCTCCTGTATTTGGCCCAACTACCTTGTCTTCAAAGGTTGTAAATGTAGCAACCAGGCTCGAAAGCTTCAGGCAGAAGCATTTGCCACAGAGCAGTGCACCAGACTGGAATTTTGAGTGGCATCATCACCTGCTGCGCTTTTTACCACTGCCTTTTATGCTATTTTCCCAGACTCGGTGCCAAAATCTTGTTGAGACATTGCAACAACTCTGTCTGCAAAAATGAGCCTTCCCTAAGTTTTGGATGTGTCAGACTCCAAGAGAAAGGAAGTATTTATGAAGTACTCAGTGTAATCGTTTCCTTCTCTTAGTCTTGTGCTGTATGATGCTTCTCCCATAGCATTTACTGCTATTTTTAAAGAGTTTTGCTAAGTTGACTACAGAATGCCAAAGACACTTTTGTGCTATGGCGGTGTGAAAAGGGAAACCATTACAGTAAATACTAAGAATCCAATTCTTGAGCTAGGATTGCATGGAACTTGGATAAGATAGTAAGAATAGATCATAGAAGGAACAATATAATAAAAGAGTTCATATTCATATTTATATATAGTCATATTTAAATGTATATGGGTTGATCTTATATGTTTGCGTGGATGGCTATATGTGTCTGTATCTTACTGTCTCACCATTTTAAAATATCACATATTTCCAAGCAGTCTCTGTATGTATACATTTTCCAAACATCACAATAATCTAATCAAATAAATAACTTTGCACCCAAGACCTGAAACTAACTTAACACAAAAAGATATGCCGTGATCTTTACAATTGGCAGAAACTGTTTATTCTTTAAAGTATCATTGTAATCAGAAAATGTATGCTCACTCTCCAGTTTTGCAGTTCATCTGCACAGGCAAGGAGCAATGCTCCATTAAACAAGAACAGCCAGCATATTACAAAACTCATCTTTTCTTTCCAGAAAATGAGAAAGCTTCAATTAGTAGAAATGTTTTCATTGTGGTTTTTTGCCCTTGTGATTAATGCAGACGCATGGGAAGATGAAGACAGATACAGATTTCAATGGCAGGCTGCAACAGCTGGTTTAACATAGCAATAGCAACATTTTATAGCTCTGGGAGCCTAGTAATCAGTTGGTGTAATGAAAGATGTTGCTTCTCCTTGCAAGTACTGCTTTGCTTAATACAGCAACAGGATCCAGCACAGAATTTATACAGCATTAATCTCATGACAAGCTCTCGAGGCTAAAAGTATCTTGACCTAAATATAGGGTTCAGTTTAATTTCAAGAGTGAAATAAGGTGTTGAAGTGGGTTTCTGGAAATAGTTTAGGCCAGTATTTCTGTTAACATCCAATTTCTCCTTTAGTCTTTTGCTTCTTTAATCTACATTGAATACCAATTAAAAGTTATGATGAGCTAAAAGTTCCTCTCAACCAAAGATTTGGAATTTTTAAATCCAACACTTAAACATGTCAATACTTACCCTAACAGGAAAATTCCTTACAGATATTGCCCTTCATCTTACAAACCCAAGCCACCATTGACCAGCAATCATTAACGGCCTTCATTCTTCAGCCATAAGAAGGCCAGGGAAGTCACAGGGAATAAGAGACTTAAAATATCTGCCTTTTTTTTTAAAGCAGATGTATTGAGAGATCACAAGGGATCAAATCAAGTTCCCATCTCTTTTGATTCGTAATGGGAAGGTAACACGTTCCTCCCTCCATGAGAAAAAATCTAGTTACTTGCACCCCTTAGATAGAGACATGTCATAGACGATGCGAGTGTGCACACACTGGCTAGCTCTGGGTCCCCAAGCCTTGAACTTCTAGGGAGAGTTTGATATACTGCCCAAGGAGAGATTGACTAGGCAATCCAAATGCAGTAAATCTGCTACTGTTCCAAAGACTAGGACTTACAGTGCGTGCTCACACCAACTTTGTGGCACTTGCCAGGAAAGCCTCAGAACTACAATGAATGTGTTGAAAGTAGCTGCAGTCTCTACAAGTTGTAGACATACTTTCTGGATCTATGGAAGCCTGTGAAGGATAGCCTAATGTTCCTGTACTTAAGTAAAGCAAATAGATAGACTATGGGCAGCAAGAACAGAAATTTCCATCAGAAATAGATCTATAATAGGAAAGGAGATCCTTGATAAGAATCTATCAAGGTAAGATTTTGGATTAGAGATAGGAAAAATGCCCAGAAGGGACACATTTTACCTCTAAAATTCCCTTCCTCTCTGAAAACTGCTCATTCCTGTGAGTGTGAACAAACTCCTGGTCGTAAGAGAAAGAGAGTAAGGCACTTTTAAATGAGAAAAAAATCCATAGCTGATTTTTTTGTCTGCTTTTTATACCTTAAAATTAAATCAAAAAAGTCAATTTTCGTTTTAACAACCGACATTTTGCAAGGCTGAGGTTTTAGTTTCTGTTTCTGAAGTTCGCCCTGAAATCACATATCAGAATGAAAATGTTTGCAGCTTCTTCAAAGCTTCCTGTAGAAAACAAATCACATTTTTCTTAAAATATTGTAGACACTATTTTAAAATTTGTGGGACTATATTTACCATGGAAGCCATTGCTGTGCCCTGTTCTCTACAACTATAAACTGACCTCACTTTCTAACTAATGGCATGTGGCAAAATAATGTAAATACTTCTGAGATTTCAAGTCTGTGCAAGTTTTCCTCCTGCATTCCTTTTGCAGCACCTTTGGGAAAAGGCATTATGCTTTTCTGCTTGTCACCCAGGCTCATGCCCACTGCTTCATTTAACTACCTCTGGGATTAGTATTTCTGCTCCATTCTCCTGGGCACTCCCAACAATTACTATTCCCAAAGGAACAATTGCAGTCATCCCATTCATAAGGCTTCAATTAAAAGTCCCGAGGGAGGACATTGAAAGAGGTATTTTATTTTAAAAGCATTTAAACACTGCACAACTGCTGCATTCTGAAGACCTCCCTCCTATTCCCTCCCAGTTCTTTTTCTGTCTTTTAGTCTATCTCTGTCACTAATTTTGGCATGCTCTGGCAAACTGCTTTTTATTGCAGTACACTTATACAATCATTTTGATGGAGTACATTCTGTGATGTATTCGTGCTGCTAACATTAGGTATCTAACCTCTGCCCCTAGATCAGGGGACTAGTATGACTAATGTATCTTTGTACGCAATGGAAAGAAATAGTCTTATCCAGAGGGAAGCCCAGGGCAGAAGCATATTCCCATTTCTCCGATTTGAACTCTAGAGTAAAGTCCTTCAGTATTCAAGGAGGGTACCAGAGGGCTGTCCAGCTCTTGGCTCACCAAGTAGGCAGTTCACCGCAGCTCTTGCAGGGCTGTTGCATGACTAGCAGAGCTAGGCTGGGCAGGGCAATGCTGGGTACTTCAAATTCCTGGCCGCAGGAGTCAGGCAGACAATACAGGCAAGAGAGACCAGCTCCATCTCATTAAGGAGAAATGATCTCTTTTTCTTTTCTGCTCATGAGCTGTTCCTAATCTCCCTTTACTTCTGAAAGACAGATTGCATGTACACTGTGGCTCTAAGCCTTGAGAATATTTTGGCATATGACTTACAGATCCAGGCTATGGCTCACCCCTGCTAGTAAGAGACTATGAAGAGACCAGCCTCCAAGTCTAGGTATTTCATTGCCTAAATTTGGTATATGAATATTACCTACTCCCTTTTAGCTTCGTGTTATGGAACAGTTCAGTTCATGTTTTGCTGGGAATGATGTGAAGGAGTTTTGAAACCAATTTCTAATATGCCAGGTCTTACTATATTTCTTTGCTATAATTTCTGCTTTGCTGGAGATCAGAAACCTTGGAATTTTGTCTACTTCGTATTACTTATTAATAATTTTTATTAATGATATCTTTATTAATATTATTTTCATCATCGTCATTATTATTATTAAACAGAAGATGATCATCCATTTCTGTAACTGCAAAATATAGTGATCTCAGAAGTCATGTCCCAAAATAATCATACAGCATCACAACTCCTGAAATGCAGTCAAAATCTAAGATGACTGCAGAAACTTGGAGTTTTATGAGGGTCTGAAAGTTCACATTTCCTTTGTTTGTTAAAGAATATGGGTGTACTAAGCATCAGAAAAGAAAGAGATTAAGCATTTTAGAGGAAAGGAGATCCAGTCATATACAAAAATAATCAAACTGCCCTTGATGAAATAAAAAAGCTGAATAAAAGACTAGTTTGTATACTGACACTCAGAGATATAACAGTCCCAGCCATGTTTTAAGAGGCACAATTATGTCAATTGTAACATGTTTAGGAGCAATAATAGTATGTCTTGTGTTGCCAAAAAAGAAGAAGAAAGACTATAAACCCCACATTTTTAACATTTTCAATCAAATTACTATTTCTTTAAAGTATTTTAACAACAAATATTCCATCAGCATTATGTCAATACGGTCATATGACTCATCTCAGTTCTCGTATGTTTTGTTTATGATCCTTGAAAGAATTATCCCTATCAAAACTGATTTTAATTGAATTACAAAACAAACTAGTCTTTTCTAAATTTCTAACCTTCCTGACAAATCAGAATAGGGTCATAGAGATTTCAAGAGTCGTTGAAGAATATGTTTTGACTTACTTCAGATAAACTCAGGGGACCTTTGTTCCAGATGGTAACCTTAACCTTTTACAACAAACTGTCTATCTGTGGTAGTCCCTTATTGCAATTAGATCCATAATTGTCTGATATTTTGGTGGTTGGGAATTTCCTGGTATCATACCACCTATGATAATGTATTTTGTATCATTTATAATGATTATATGTAATAGCAGAGGAAAGGAATTTAATTTCAGTTACTCTCATTTGGCCATGAAGTTTTTTTAAGTATATTTAGTGTAAACACTTCAGAAAGCAGCAGAAAGAAGAAAACAGAAAACATCCTTACAACTAAGTGCTCTTTTAACAGTTTACACAATCACTTCATTTCCGTTTTGATTTGGAATTTTTGACCGTGAGGAATCGAAGAACAGTTTTATGCCAATAGTCAGTTTTAGATATATTAAAGCCACTTATGTGTCTAAATGTGAGTTGTGTGTACAAAAAGACACGAGAATATTCATGGAATGTTAGCTGTGCTTAGTATTATCTATATTTACAGTTAGGTTGACACAATAAAGCAAATGAAATGCAGTCTGTGCAAGTCTTGAAAACTAGATTATGTTTCTAATATCCCCCCAAAACACTATATTTGCCATATTAAGGTTATATAGTAATTATTTATTTTAATTTCATGGATTACTTAATAAGTACTAAGTACTATTATAAGTATTATAATAAGTATTATAAAAGTTGTAAGTATTGTTAATTATATTTCTACACAACACAGATAGAATTGACCCATGTTCACATCTTTAATATATTGTACAGACCTACTCCATTTAGAATGTCAAATCTAAGCTTTTTAAAAGCTTGTGAGAAATTGCCTCTTTCACCATCACCCCTGCTAAACTGAATTGATTTGCCTTGAATATTGAACAGTAATTTTCATGCTGGGTTCCATGGATACCTTGACGTTTGTAGTCTATTTCCAAGTGATTTGTGTAAGATAGCTAAGGAAAGTAAGAGGAGTGTCAATAAGCTTAACTTCTTTTCAGAAGGGTTAACCTATCTGCTGTAAAAATTTACTTGCTTGTCAAATAGGAAAAAAAGGTTAAAAATCAATTTATGGATAAATTTGGTGAAATACAGGAAAGCATTAACACTTCTGAAGAAGCGCTGCTAGAAATAGTATTACCAATCTTTTCCTCTTATAGAAACAATGTTTTGTTTCAAGATACAGGCACTTTGGATATGCTGTTTGTAGTTTCTTTTCTTTTTCTTTACATTCAAATGTAATACTGTTTTCTTAGCCAAATATTCTTGTAACATTTCTCTGCATGTTACACAAACTAGACGTGTCTATTTTTCAGGCACTAGTATTCCCCTAAAAATCCTGTCTTGATAAGCTGCTTTTCAAGCAGAATAAGCAAAATAAATTGTGGCTAGAAATTCTGTACTCCAACTCAGAAGATACAGGCCTTAAACCACAAAAAAAAAAAAAAAGAAAAAAAAAATCTGTTTTTATAAAGTTTTTTCTTCCATTATAATGAACACTTGCTGCTTCCTGTTTTCACTTATCGGGTTTAAGCTTTTCCTCAGACCAATTTATTCACATTTTTAAGCAGTTTTGTCTTGATGGATGTACTCACACCACTGTTGGAATACGACCTGGACATGTAGTTTTCTTTTTACTACTCTATCAGGAAGAAAGGTTCTATATTTTTTTCCTGTTTAATCTTTGTCAAATTATTATTTTTGCCTGCAAACTTGAGAAGCTCTTGGTACGGAGTACTTTAAAATCACTCTTCTCTGTCTCTCCTGCCTTCTGCTAAGAAAAGCTTTGGAAGCACAATGAACACCACATATATGCGTGGGCCTCAAGTGTCTGTGGGAAAACAAGCAGCGCTTCTGTCTAGCACAGGGACAGTCAGTCTGAGAAGGTGCATCCCTAACGATGGGACACTGCTTCATCTTTCCTTGGTGACATCTGTAAGTCTATGTCTTTTTGTTATGAAATATCTCACTTCAGAGACTGCTAGCACAGATGAATACATTCATCATATTGTGGCTGTTTGGAGTGTGGCATGGGGAGGAAGGATCAGCAAGAGTCAGTGGGTAGAGATAATCTATCTGATCTAATTAAAAAGTTTACCCAAGAATGAGTTGAATTAGGCTTTAAATTTTCTATTTTTTGAACTGTTCCTTCAATTTATCTATACCAATTTTCTAACACCCTTGTTTTCCAGAAATCTGAGGTGTGAGGTTGGCTTATCTAACTACTCCTCCAATAGCCTTGTAAGAGATTATAAAACATGCTCAGGTATGCGTGTAAACCTCTGAAAAGACTGTGTTTCTCTAGAGCAAGAGCTGAAGTTTTACTAATTTAGTACAATTTAAAAGCTCTGAACATCTTAGTCGTGGTCTTGAGTCAAGCATCTGTAATTCCAGGTTCCAAATTTGACTGGAAACTGCAAACTGAACCCACCTTTACATAGATCTTGATATGGAACTTGAAATAAAATTTTTTTGCAGTTACAGAAAGTCTATACCTACACTTTTTTACTTGAGATATATTTCTAGTGAACCTTCTCCTGACGATTTTCACAGCCTGGACATGAATTGAAAAGTGGGACTGCTTCTGAACATAATCAGCAACATAGTACTCTGTGATGAAATAAGTTTCTCTGATCAGCAAGATGAGGGCACTTGGTGTTGATATATGCTGTAGCTTTCTTCCTGCTGGCATGACTGATTTTCTTTTCAGTGGAAACCAACATCGATGGTAGTGGGAAAGTGGCTCTTTTCGGACCTTGATCGACATATAGCCAAGAGGTAGTTAGTGTACATATATGAACCTGAAAGCTGCAAATCACAGAGTTTACATGTAGTCTATGATGACAGTCAGAAGATGTTTTCAAGGACTAGAGTAAGGAGTCACACTATGTCATCCTGTTTGTTATCTAAGCTAACTGGTATGTGAGAAATACTACGGCTGTAATTTTCTTGGCAACCTCTTCAGGTAAGGAGTATCAGATGGCACAGATATCTTAGCCTGTATTTTTCCTTGTAAATAAGCACCAACAAAACCAAGAAGTCTTATTATATTGTCTTATTATATTTTTTTTGTTAGAAAATATGTAGCAGAATGTAATGTGACTTAATGCTCATATCAAATGCAGCAATTCAACAGTAAATCAGGTCCAGTCATTCAGAACTCATCACAAAATGATCATTATGCCCCTTTCATCACAATTAGGGAAAGAAAAGTCTTGAGAATGATATTCACCAGACATAGAGCCTTAATGACAATGTTTCTTAAAGCACTTTATCAGGCATATTTTATTGTGGGACAACTCCATTAGAAAGACTTTCAGAGTTCAGCAGTGCTTTTCAAGTGGAATCCAGTGAATTTCGGAGAAGAATATATGCTTAGAAGTATCTCATTTTCTCTCGGATATTTCGCAAAACCTCTTTGAAGTCTTTGGAGTTATAACAGGGATAAAATTCATCCTATTCCTATAACACACAGATATAAATCAGATAAAACTACTTAGAAGCTGATGGCACAGAGCTTTAGCTGGTTCCTATCAGAGCAGCTCACTGAAGTCAGTGGAGTTATACCTCTTTGGAGTCAACCTGGTTCCATTATTTGCCTTTATCACTGAATACATATGTATTTCTGCAAGTGGATTTTCCATTAGCCAGTTGCACGTGTGCTATTTATTTGCCCTGTAGCATCTGACATAGCATGCAACCTCTTTGCCCTTAATATTGCTCAAGTCAACTGACAACAATGAGGTTATTTTTAAGGAAGAGCTATTAGATTTTGAAAACATTTCACTGACTAATTTTCATTGCTGCAGTTTTTATAACAAAGACGTCTTTATCATTCTGTACCATATTTTGCACAATAATTCCTTTCTAGAATACATGTGACTTCTTTATTGTAGAACTGCTGCTAGCCTCCAAGTAGACAGTAATAATATATGAGACCAAAGTTCATCTAGCCCAGTATCTCTTCTGTAACAGCTAGTAAAAGTGAATGCTTAAAGAAAGAATATAAAGAAACAGGAAAAGTGCAGGTCCCCAAGACTATCCTCTTTTCAGCATCAAGTAACTCTAGGTCTGTTCTCATGTGCATCAGAAAGCAACAGCAGATCAAAAAGAATGCAAAAGACTGGCTGAGTTTTTTGGAAAGGACATGGCGATCTGGTATCAGTTGTTTTCCTTCCTTTCCCCATACTCGTCTAGAACCCAAACACTAAGCCTTTCAGTAGCAAAATGAGCGATAGTAGTCCAGAGGCCAAGCTGACTTGTACTAGTTCTGGGAACATCACCCTGCCCCTGTTCCCTCACACTCCTCTACACACAAAGGTATCAGTCCTGATTCAGAGCCCTACAAAGGTTCTAGTAGCCCTTGCTATCATGCAATTCATTGTTATGATATGAACTAAATGAATTTATAAACAGGTGCAGGATAATGAAGTCATTCACAGTGTGGTTTTACCAACATCGACAGTGCTTCGCTATGAAGCGAAGCAGAGAAAGAAGATAGCATGTATTATGTCTTGTACAGTAACATCATGATGCGGAAGAAAGTGCAAGTATGCATTTTGTACTCACCAGGGCATTCCAAAAGTGATTCACAATGTCCTTAAGGTTAAAATATTCATCCATTTTACATTAGAAAGAACAAAAGAAAAGCACACCTATTTTCAAGGTGAATATGATTACTGTATTTGCTGCTGCTGTTTTGAGAATTTCATTGTATAAGAAATCAATCTTCTTTTACGTATTGCAAAGAATATTTCAGGAAAAGAGAAACCCTATTTACTAACCTGTTTTTCAGCTTTTACTCTGAAAATGTGTGTGAGGTTTGAAGAAACACAAACAAGAAGACGGATCAAAAGAGGAGGGAAAGAAGTTCCCCATCTAGACTGTCATCTCCAAAACTGCCAAAAATATTCTGGGATGACTGCATATTGCTCTGTTTTATTAACCTTACAGTGCATCAACCTGTGAGACAACGTAATCAACCTCCTTTTAGGTCAGACCTAGCACGAGAGGGGAGAAGAGAATTTAAGGCAATTCCCTTGGGCCAAGAATTGGTAGATTAGCTTCTGTTTCACCACCGCTGCCTTGGTCGCTGCCACCAGTATCGCCACTCTCCCAGTTCGTCCTGGCCCCACTGTCCCCTGGTAACTGCTGCCACCTGGGCAAAGCTTGCAAGCTGCTGGGAAAGAAGCAGTGTAGAGCCTGACAGCAAGCAACAGGTAAAGAGGAGAAGAAAGAAAATAGCTGAGCTGAACAGCAGCAAGGATTGTGCTTGCTTGCAGTTCTGAAACAACTCCTGGAGGCCCTTGAGGCCTTGTTATAGCCCATTGCCATCTTCATAGACAGTGGAGTTACTCTTCAGTTTTTCATTAACCACGCAGCTACTCAGTCTTGTATTGTTTGCTTCTGATAGCATTGGGAGCTTGTAAAATGTGATATATGCAGTGTGCTAGATTAGGATGGAGCAGCAATTATACTGTGCTTAACATTCCTACTGTCAAACAAACAAACCAGGCAACACCAAAAATGCAGCTTGCCCTAAGACACAAACTGCAGTCATTTGACACCATAGCTTCTCATTTTTTAAAGCCACAAATATTCAACAACCAGAAGAGATAAATTTTAATGTGCACATCTTTTCCCCTGGTAAAAGTGCTTTGGGAGGGTAGCAAAGACATAGACAGCCTGTTCAGCCTGTTTTGTCATTTCCATGGCATGTATCAACTTAATATTTGCTCTGAAAAAGAAGACATTTGGAAGATGTGTTTCAGAGCACTGCTTGAAGGCTGAGAGTGGATTCAATGCGTGGTTCAAATTTGCTGGTAGTAAGGACTGTAGCTTGCTCTGTACACTCAGCGGTGTTAATGCAGGGAAGAAAAGAGAGGCTGTATGTCTCCTTAGTTTTTCCCCTTCTCCAATAAATACATCTTTACTGTAACTTGATAATATTTCTGAATACTGAACCAGGCATCCAAAAACCTGTTGTTTAAGACTGATGCAACTTGATGCTGTATATTCCAAGTATATTGATGCTGTGTACTCCAAGTGTAGCTGCATTTCAGTGGAGAACTGAAGAAAGTGTTGATTATACTGGGTAGTGCTACTGTTGTTGTTTTTAATTAATGGAAATTTTGGTCTTATCCAGACTTTAAAATACAGGATCCATTTACCGAGACAGAAGTGTCTCAGTACAACCCACTCTTCAAAAATAAGTGCCCTAGGGATAAGAAATGGGAGTTTTATTTGTTCCCCTTCAGGCTTCTCATTCAAATGGGTGAAAAGTTATTTTTAATGAAATGCACAGAGAATACAATACTTTAAAAAATAATGTTTAAGGCAAAGAAAGAATACTCCCTGGGGCAAGTTTCACACACAGATGAAGATCCCTTATATTTGCAATATCAGCAAACAACACATTCTGATGAGTAATGGTTTGGTAGAGCAGCTCATGACTTTAATGGAATGAAAACAGATTTTATTTTGTTTAGCAAAGAAAGTCTTTAGTTTCTTTTTTGATCTAAATGGAAACTTTAATTTCTTTTGAAATTTTCCATTTTTTTCAGTGAAAGTCAGGAGAAAAGACCATGTCATTCTCTAAAAAAACAAAATAAAACCCATTTGATAATTTCCAAACACACGGAATTTTTATTTAAATATATTTCAGATGCAAAATAATAGTAATTCCCTTCAATTTTGTATTCAGAAGAATAGACTGTTAATGTCGTAATTCTGAATGGAATGAAGTTTGAAATATTAACCTAAGGCTAAGACAGGTGGTTAACCTCAGATAGGTAGTATTTTTTACAGTCTATGATAACCCACAAAAGAAGAGTCCTTTGTACGTGGAGCACACTTCTGGTTTAGCAGTGACCCCATTGGTGTCTGTGCTGCAATACGAACACCCTGCAAGGCGTACTATATTCACAGGATGAATTTCAATGCCTGAGATTGTGCAATTCATTGGCAAAAACTGCAAAAATTAAAACAGTTCAAATGGCTTGCATTTTGCTGGGGGAAGGATGAATTCATAGTATTGTGTCATATGTTTTCATTTACTTCAGTGAGTAATATGTGTGTTTCAGGGCTAACCCATACAAGAAACAACTGATGTAAAATATGATAATAAAGGAGCATCACAGAAAAATTCTTCTTGATTTTATAAGCCAGAGGACAGTCTAGGCTTTCTGTTCTTAGGGAAGACTGAGAGAGAAAGCGCAAATATTTCAAGTTGTGAGGACTGCAATCTTAAACTAAACCAATAAGTAAAAAAGGTTAAGTAAGGTCTTGGGGCAGGGACTATCTTTTCATTACAGTCTTGTACAGTGCCAGCCACAGCAGAGTCCCTCCTTTCCACTGGGAGCTTGGGACATTACTGTAACACAAGGAGTGAAACCAACAACAACGATACTGGGGGGGGGAAACAAAACCAAAACAAAACAATACTTAGTATGCAGGTTCTTTTTCTTTCTCTGGTCTTCACTACACTGCGGATTAGAGAAGAAAGTCCAGCCACAAAATAGCAGAAATAAAATATTTGATGGATTTGAACTGTGAGGCAGGAATCTCTTGCTGCTGTAAACTCCATAGCCCCACTAGTCTCAGTCAGGCAGAAAACATTTCTGCTAGTAGAGGGTCAGCCTCAGAGTCTCTTTTACTCTTTGTATCCATCACATCAAGAAATCACATGCAGAATGATGCATTGTGGATGAAGGATTGTTTCACAGCTGGAAACCAGGTTAAAACCAAAGAAAATGACACTTTCCTTCTGCAGAGCTTTTAAACAGGTAAATTTTGTGAAGTTCATTGCTATGCTAGCAAACCATTCCAGAAACAGAGATGTCAAAGAAAACAAAAATAAAAAGAAAAAAAGGCAAAAAAAAGAGAAAAAAAAGAAAATGCTAAAGGGAAAGTGAGAAGGACAGTAGCTTGAATTGATATTTTATGGAAGCTTTTCCTGTCTGAAACGTGTAGGATCAGGCTTAATCTGCAACAGGCACTATGTTCAGGACATTTAAATTTTAGCAGCACTGAGAAACAGATTTTCCTTATGCTTTGCATATGTATGAAGGATCCCTAGGCTCAGACTCCGAATGAAAGGATAGAGAAATTTTCCTTCATGGAAAGATACGCACTTGTCTTAGTTTCTTCAGTAGCCATCTGTAGATATTTTGCACCATGGGTGACCCACAAGGTAGAATTTTGGTAAGTCTGGCCAAGACTTCACACATCTCCTGTCCACATATTCTGCTAGGGAAACAGGTTTAAATTCTTTCAGGCAGAGCAACTATAGCCTTACCTATGCTGTTTCGCTGCCTGGGTTTGCAACCAATAGGGTCTACGGTAGTAGTGAGACCTACTATTTATAATCTTAGTTATTTTGGACACAACAAGCTACAGCACCTAAGAGTCTGGCTAGAACATGGGAACTAATGACAAAAATGCCACACTGACAAGATGGAAATTTTTTGACACTGACATCAATGAACACTTTAATGGAAGTCCTTTGACATTCTGTTATGAAGTGGGATAACACCTTCTTCTACAAGAAAGGCAACCCTTACTCCATTAAATGGTAGACTCAGAAATGCCAGAGCTGCAAAACCTTCTTCCTGTGTCCCAAACAGCATATTCCGGTGGACTGGATCATGCATCCCTCAGTTACTTTGTACACAGCTTAATTTATACCTGTGCAATTTTGATCATTTATACCAATACCACAATAATTTCCTTCCCCCCTCCCCACCCCAGCCTTACTTGTAATAACTTCTTGTCAATTTTTTTTTCTGTATATGTAATAAGAAGAAAAATGCATATCTCTTATTCTTATTTTCTCATTCTTATATTACATTGTTTTGGTTTTTTCCTGTTTGTTCTGTTTTTACTAATGACAATAAATTAAAAAAAATCTGAAACTTTGACATCAATGGTCGTTGCTCATGAATATACAACATCGGATTTGGATATGTGACAAATAAGCTTTAGATATCAACTAAACATTCTTTCGTGAGCAGATTGCATCTTCTAGATATCCTGGGTTCGGCCCAGACAGAGTTAATTTTCACCAGAATCCAGGAAGTGACTGACCTAACCTGGCCAAACAGAGCCCATGAGACGTCATGCTGGGTTCCAGTGGGGGGGGAGCTGGGCAGCAGGAAATCTCTCGCGGCTTGGGAGCGCGTGGCAGCGGCGGTCGTGAGAGTGGCTCTGTCCGTTCCTGCTGTTTGTGTTGTGTTTTCTCCTTATCTGTACCTTTGTTGCTGTTCCCTTTATTTGCTGTTCTGTTAAACTGCCCTTATCCTGACCCACCGGTTTCTGCCTGTTTCTTTCCATTCTCCTCCGCACCCCGGCGGGGGGAGGGGTGGCCGTGTGGCACTTTTGTTGCCGGCCGCAGCCAAACCATAATACTAGATTACACTAAATGAGTTAGCCAGCATACTGAAACAATAATCTCAAAAAAAAAAAAAAAAGATTACTTCTGTCTTACATAATTAGAGCAAGAACTACCAACATTCTGTGATTTTGCTGAGGATCTGGATCTGCTTCTATATACTAGACAAAACCAGCATTGCCTAGATCTTTGTGTCTTCAGATGACAGTAGCAGACTTGTACTCAGAAAAAAGGACCTATACTTGTGGTGATGCTCAGGGCATGTGTATTTTCACTGGCCTATGGTGATGGGCATGCACTTATTTAGGTCCTTATTCCCCTGAGATCTTATGCATTGCCACGGAAATAAAAAGAAGCCTTGTCATAGATCTAAGAAATAAACCATAAATGTTCCCACATTTTGGCTTTTAGGACCTGATCTCTGCAGTAGAGTCTGTATCCCTGAAATACAATTATAAAGGCTTTCTGTACAACATCCAGGGATATTACACACCCATTAACAAGCTGTTTGACAGCCAGTGTGCAGAGCGGGGTGACACATAAGGGCACCCGCAAGAAAGTACTCATGGGGGAGAGGCCATAAGCAGACAGTCCCTTCCTATGCTACATCAGAGCTCAAATCACTCACTTGTAGTGCTAACCAGATATCTGAAGAAGACATTGATAGAAAAAAATCACTTCCATTTTTTAAAAAAAGAGATAAACGTCATTGACTTTCACTGAGAGCATTTTTACTCAGTGAACTCCCAAGACACTGGCACAACCTGCCCGGATAAGTCTGGCAGTGAAATGACTTGCTTGTGCATCCAAGGTGAAGGTTAAAGATGAACGAGCCATTGGTATGCTCAACACTGAGTGGCTAAGGTTATGCAGAACCTGTGCTTTTGGGTGAACTGAAGTATTCAATACTCATGGTATGTGTTGAGTTTAGGTGTCTGACATCTAAATGGCAGGAAAGCAGGGAGGGACAAAGGGAACATGATTTTTAGACTCAGCTCACTCAATATTGCTTGAGTGGCATTAAGAATCTAGGGTTACTCTTGAGTTTGGACCTCTGTCCTTTGTTTAAGTGAAAGTCTCTAAATGTGGAAAGTTCGGTTTCTCTTAAGCCAGTTCCCGTACTTTATCTATAACAAGCCTGCTACTTACACAGGAATGCTTGCATTGTGCTGAGAGTGAGATGAGTCTCCATGAGAAGCTTTAAAATTAGATATTAATCAGTGAGCTTTATGAGCCTGAATTACTAGATACCTGTGAAGAAGATACTGCATGGATGATGAAGGAAATAGATACACGTTTCTCATTTATTCTGGGGAACACAACTAGACATCGATAAGTGAATAAGCTGACTCATTTACTTACATTAGAAAGCTAATATTGAGGTACCCAAGCTTCTGCACCCCAAAGTAAAAGGTTTTATTAGCTTGGAGCCATGTCATAAGGTACTAGGTGAAGACATAACTAGCAATGGGTTCGTCGAGAAAAGATTATGTGTTCAGTAATGAATTCTTTGCCAGTAACATTCAGGTGTCTCAACAGCATGTTGCACAATGACTGCTTTTCTCCCCATGGAAATCATGCAATGTAGTACACTAACCTGCTCTGGCTTCTTTTGACTCTGCCTTTTTATGATACTGTCAAAGAGGAATAATTTAACATCCTTTGTTGTCTGAATATCTAAACTAATTACAGACAGGCACTAAAGTTGTATTTGCTGACTTGGCTTCTGCTGACTCAGCTTTTTCAGTGTTTAATGACTTTCTTTAAAATCAGGAGTACTAAGAGACCGTTTTGCATACAGAATATATCTGATGTGACTGCAGAACTGTTATTTATCCAGTGGGTTCTACCCCGCTTACGTATGATTCAGAAAAAACAGAAAAAAATCAGCCTTGTCAATGGCTGTAACCCTGGGGATATCCTCTGTAGTTTGTACAGCAGGATTTAAATTTCAGTGGCTATATTCTGTCCAGAGGCATAGTCACAGCTGGCACTAAATCCAGAAGGTTAAAACAACTATACTTGTGTCTTAATTGGTATGATCAGTTCCCTTATTCTGTCTCTTAGGAATTTTTGTACTTCTCAGGGATGCAAAGCGCACTAAAGGTAATACAGAGGGACACAAAGGTAAAGGAGAGCACAGATTATATATGTCCTGTTCTGCAACCCAGAGAACATCACATGTGCAGTGGGAAGGATCTCTTAAAGAAAGAATGCCAATTCGTGCATTTGTCTCGGGAAGAGAAGATTCCTTCTTCTAACATTCTTCGTCAGGTGACTGGATGTGCTGGAGACTCTTACAGTTAGTTTGTGTGTATGCAGTGAGGGATCTAGATGTTGTTGTGTTTTCTTCTCATTTTTAAAATGGCACTTGTGGAGACATCTGCATGACTCAGTAGGTAGTATTTGTAAATCTCAGTAAGATTCTGAGGTGAGAATTTCTTAGATGTAGTGTTCAGGGAATGCTTTGTGAAGTATTTAACAAAACAAAGAGAGAAAGGTTTAAGGAAAACAACATTGATAATAACTGCCTCACACTGCTTCTGAAGATGACTGCGTTTTATTTTGCAGAGTAGACTGCTAGGAATCCCAGTCTCCCCTTCCTCCCTTCCTTTTGTCCTTCCATCCTTTCTTCCATCCTTTCTTCCTTCTGTCCTTCTTCTATTTACCTCTTCCTCCTTTCCTTTTTCTCCCACTTTAAGCAAGGCAAAGAACACAAGAGGAAGACCAACCTGTCCTGTGTGGTCTGGGAGCAGGAGGAGAGCTCCTGCATAGGGTGAATGGGTACCTCACAGCCAGGCATGCAGGTGGAATCAAGGAGCAGGTAGAACTTTGACTTCTCCCTCACTGAGAGAGGAGAGAGCTGAGCCACAGGAATAATATGACAGTTTGCTGCTGGTTCCGTTCATAGAAAAAGTCTGTTTTCATTCCCACCCAGATAAGAGGAGCTAAGCTGGTTGTGCTTTTATATTTTCTCTGAAGACTTCCTTCCCTTTTTGGTTCTTGGCTTCCAGGGCTACAAAGCCAGTTCCTCCACAAAACTTGTGGCAAAGCCACAACTCAGTCCATTAAAAATATAACAGCTTGCCAATTATATGTATTTTGGCTTTAATTGCAGCTGTCTGAATTATAAACAGTTCCTTAAATCATCAGGGTTCCAACTCCTGGGGTGCATGTATTTTATTAGGAAAGAGACGAGGAGTTTAAATTGGATTTTGTAATGAAAATGCACAAGCCACAATAATTGCAGTGATACTAGCTGGTGTCTTTGTAATGTCATGTATGCTTATACTATATAAAGCAGTCACAATGTGATATGATTTACAGCAAGTGGAGGTTTTGTAGTGTGCAAAAAAAAAAATTGAAGACACTGTTTTGTGAGAACAAATCACAAACTATTAAGTAATATATTTTGTTATATTATAAACTTGTGCTGTTTTTTCTAACAAAAGATTCAAATTTCCTCCTTCAGGAGAAGGTCCTAGACTGTATGTGCAGGTCTGAGGAAGGAAGTCATCTTATTAATTGTTACCGTGTTCAGCACTGTGGTACTGAAGATTCTTTCTACACCTTTGGACCTCAGTTCACCACCCATGAAGGGGCAATTATGACTTCATTGTAGCTGTACATGGAAAAAGGTATTCAATGCACATGTACCACAGCAGCAAAGGCAAAATGGAAACATAGAGATGGTAACGAAGACAACAAAGACAAAAAGAAAAATCAAAAGCATAATCTGAGAGACTCCTGTATCAGGATAAATAAAAATTCCTCTCTTGTCATGCTTAATCATAAGTGCATTGATCCCAGCATAAATAAAGCCCAACATTTTCCTGAGAAATAACTATTCATTGAAGCAAAAAGGGCTTCTTGATTTCCTTCACGATCTTGGTCAGTCGCTTACATTCTATTTCCCGACTTTCTAGGATTTTCCTAGTATACTCATGAATGTACAGAATGTCTCTGTCTAAAAAATAGTAGAATATCCCAAAGGAAAAAAACTTTTTATTTCTTCTTTATGTGTACACATAAATAAAGATATTTTGGGAAGTAAAAGAAGAATGCTTGTGACAAACTGTGAACACTGCTTGCCAAAAAAGGATTTGTCTGTCTCATTGCTATTTCCATAGTAATCTGCTTGTATTCTACTTGTCAGATAGTCAGTCAATACTGTCAGCCAGAATTGTAATTCTGGCTAAAAATAGGACATTTCACCTTTTGATATGAAAATCACACCTCTTTTCAGTGAGTTCACTTTCTAGAAAATATGGGACATTTTCCAATGCATGCAAAACAGGACTGCTACAGCCTAGTTCATAACATCTCTGTAATATGATCTTACCCTGTGTAGAAAACACAGTGATATTTAAAGGATGTGGCGACTCCACACACCTTGGTAAAACCAGCTTAAAATTTCCTGCATGGGACTTCAGGGGATTCTGTTTATGCTGTATGGTATGGTATGGTATGGTATGGTATGATCATAGAATCATACAATCATAGAATGGTAAGGGTTGGAAGGGACATTAAAGATTATCTAGTTCCAACCCCCCTGCCTTCAACAGGGACATCTTCCACTAGACCAGGTTGCTCAGAGCTCCATCCAACCTGGCCTTGAACACTGCCAGGGAGGGGGCAGCCACAGCTTCTCTGGGCAACCTGTTCCAC
>Ga0065711_1035090_pt1 | contig 22826 bp, 9 predicted proteins | sample Hoacrofraction12_FD_59098 | JGI IMG/M metagenome (GOLD analysis project Ga0065711, IMG submission 59098) | Hoatzin crop microbial communities from Cojedes, Venezuela - Epithelial fraction 12 v2 (version 2) | ecosystem: Host-associated > Birds > Digestive system > Esophagus > Crop | place... | reverse complement strand
AATTTTTTTTTTTTTTTTTTTTTTTTAATTATTAACAACTGTCCACACTTCATGGAGATAATTGGAGCTGCGCTGTTGTTGTCTGGACTATCCTGTTTATGCACTACACCGCAAACTGTTAGCAGTGCCTGCAAACATCTTTGGGATGCTGAGTTTGACCTCTGTTTCGCTGCCCTGCGGGGGCCTGGCACTGGTGGTCTTGTGGGCTGAAGGGAGTGGGTGAGGTCTTGGACAAAACCTGTCGAGAGATCCCTTACTTGCCTGGGTTTAGCACTCACTCCTACAGTGTCTGCCTCGCAGGAGAGGAGAATGCTGGCTGAAGGTTTCTGTTTTTTTCAGCTCTGGGCACCCAGAGTTTGCCTCTGAATGAGTAACTGCATAGAAGAGAATTTTAGGCAATCAATTCAATTAGCCTGAAAATTCAGATGTGAACATCTGGTGATAAGACTTTTCACGCAAGTAAGAGGAGAGAAAAAGGAAAATCAGTATTATGTGCACAAGGTGAATGCCTTTGTGCTACTTTCTGTGGCATGCAGCAGGTGCAGTAAGGACATTGCACTGTGTCGTGAATGTCCCTCCACTGATAGGAGGGAAAGATGTCCCGGTTGTATTAAAACATTTGTAAAAGCTGTATCTTTTGTCTTTTAAAATATTAGGCGATAAGGAAGGAAAGATAATAACACACTGAAAGACAGTGTCATTTGACATAAGTAATGTGATGTTGCCACGTTTGCAATGGGCAATAAATATATTTGCAACTTTTTCAAGCGGTATAATGTTCTGGTATATATGCCATGGATTTCTTTCTATTCATAACTCTTCTACCAATTGCTTCTCTGATTTATTAGACTGATGTGTGAATGCAGAGGATTACTTTCCTATTGTAGAGCATGTTTTTTTATTGCTGTTCTCATCATCCCACAAGCCACGGTAGGACTTTGCACAGTATATATAGAAATAAAATAACCTAGATTGATATCAGTATCTGTAATTTGATGCTTTCGTAACATACCTGCACTGAAAAGGTTGGCAGCACAATGATTTCGATAAGGTGAACTGCAGTCCTGATAAAAAGGCCATGCCAGTGAAACATTTCAGGTAAAGACCATCAGCCGATCTCCATAGCATGTTCAAAAATACAAAGAGGTGGCTGTTACTAAGCTACCAAGAGTGGCTGCAGCAGAAGGCACAGGTTTGTAGAGGCATAAGGACACCTAAGGCTTTATAATTAAAATGCCTACCTGTCTGTCCAGCCACTGCAGAAAACCATTTGAAGTCACTTGAACCAGAGAGTCCTTGACGTAATCTCAGAGTCAATTTATACCGCTGCTGCTGAAGTCGACCCTACTCTGCTTGGGTTTACAGTGGTATAACTCAGGGTATGACTCATACCACGTGAGGAAAACAAGAAAAAACAAGACAATTACAAACAAGATGTGAAAAATTATCCATTTTGAAATTCTGAAGTTTTGGACGTTTTTTACTAGGCATAGGCCAGATTCTGTCCTCCTCATCCAGGAACAGTACTCTTGACAGATAAATGGCTGACGTCTGTAACGTTGATATCTTGTAGAGACCTTGGTTTAGGCAGATAGGGAAATGCATTAGATCTGTGAGGTGTGGCTTGAAGAGTTACTTGGAATATAATAACGCCTTTTAGTTTCGCAAAGAGATTTGATTTGTTTCTGCATACTCGTCTGTATAAACAGTAGGGATGGTAATGCCCCCTACAAGGATCATTTAACATCTCTAAAGAAGTAGTTCCTGCAAAATGATACATGACACGATGGGTCCAAACCAGCCCCTTGTAGCTGAGCTGTTGCTGCTGCCACAGGTGCTGAGGAGCAGGCGGGAACGCTGCCCACCAGGGTCAGCAGCACGATGGATCTGGCCGTTGGCTTCGCTAGCCAGATTGCAGCCGTGTGGTTAACCAAGCAAGGTCCTAAAGAAAGGGACACACGCCTTACTCCACACACAACGGGATTGCAGGGTTTGGGGTGAGGGCTTTTACCGAAACTGCTACTTTGCCATTCTTACGTCCGGGAGCAACTGAAAAATTGCTGCAACTCGCAAGCTTTACAGAGTAGGAAGCAGAGTTAGTCCATTGGCAGTGAGGTGGCACTGGTTTTGATGGTGATTTTGCTTGTTCCTCATTTCTGTACGCTTTTTCTGTAGGCTGCTGATTGAATTGTGCTGGACAGCTTTTGGAAGGTGAAGCTTATTGGCAGTTCAGCAAGCAAATGGAAGGTTATGTTGTTAGGAAAGAAACAGAGAACAAAGAGGCAAAGAGAACCTGAGCTAGACAAAGAGGAAAAAGATATTATTCAAACCAGTACAAGTATATCTATATGTATACATACCCATTTATTGTAATACATACTTTTTAATATATATAATTTTGCATATTGAACTGTGGATATGACAGAGTACATTCAAGGCAGGTTTACTTGTGCTGACTTTTACTTCATTTGTAATACTTACATAAATAGGGAGATGGAGGAAAGATTCTGCAGTGCAGCTTTGCACTGGAACTCTTAAATCACAGGTCGTAGTCGTAGCTGTGCCACAGCCTGTCTTTCTGACCTTAGGCAAATAGTTAAATTTTATGCGTCTGGGTTTTTATTAGCAAAACTTCCTTCCAAAGAGGGATTTTGTGAGAATGCATTCGTTAGCTTTTGAGGCCATAACTGGCCCCCCACATACTTCAGCTTTATAAAGACAGAAAATTTTCACGTGACCGAGAGATTCTCTGGAGGATAATACACTAGTTGCAAGGAGAGAATACCTCTTGTTTAAATCGCAGTAGAGAATGTCATAGGAGCAGAGGTCATCAGGGGGCAGCATGATGCTTGATCTAATAAATTGTGAATGTATTTTTAATCTGAGAAGAAGTGGTGTGATATGTATTCTGTGAGGCAGACTGTCTGAGATAGCTACAGCAAGCATCAAAAAAAGGATCTTTTTCAGTTTTCAATTAGAGTTGAAACATCAGGTAGAGTTGTTCTGTTGTGTGGGCTTAAATGACTGAAAAAATAGGCATTTTCTGTGGTCTTATTGGTGACCACCTTGTTCCAAGATGGTAGTTGTGTTCACATTGACTAAATCCCACTAATACTCTTAACTGAATATAGTTAACTACAGCTTCAGAATTTTTCATCTAACACAAAGCTGATGTTCTCTATTACTCTTAAAATATTTGAAGTACTGACCTACTGCATTTTTTATAAAACTTACTTTTTCTTTACATAAAAAAATGGTTGAATTTTCTATATCTTATTTAACTTCACTAGGAATCTGGTTATAGGAATACCAGGATGTTCTTAGGTGAAGTATATATGTCAATTTTTTCCCACTAGTAAATGTAATCCTTCATTCTCAAATGGATGTTTAATTCTTTTTAAATACCGGAAAGTAAATGATCCAAACCTTTGGCGTTAATTATCATTTTTCATTTAACTTCAGACAGTACTGGATCAGTGCTTGAGTGATGCCAATGTCTTTTGCATCTGAAATTAATATTACTGTTACATTATCTGTAAAGCACACACTGCTGAACCTTTTTAGCGTTGTACCTTTTTTGACTGTTTTGAAAAGCAAAGACCCCCAATTAAGATCAAGTAATTACAATACCTTCTAAGGGCTTTGGCTCTGGCATACTTTTCCTAATTTGTGTGTGTTCCTCGGTGTTAGTTTATACCCCCATCGATTCACAAGCTGAGAAGCTTGGTTAATGCAGGTCAATGCCGATCTGTTCTTTTTAGGAGATACTGCTTTTAACAGTGTGATTGAAAATTGCTTTGCTGATACCTTCACAGTCAGCCAAGCACTTTAGGTCAGCTCTGCGCCTGCAGTTAGGAGTGTTCTTTGTGTGAACCCATTAATGCTGGTTGTTCAGATTTAGAATGTGATGCTTGTGTCACCCTACAAATTAATGTTTTTTAAGAGCATTAGGGTAAAGTGCTTTACAATTATAGGTAGCTTATACCTAGCCAGAGATTTTTTTAGAGGAAAACAAAATCATCCTAAAACCTTGATTTACAATAGGCATAGCCTTCCTGCCAACCATGAAATACAAAATGTATCACAGTGCAGAATACATTAAGGCTTACTGACTGAGCTATTTATTCATACCTTTTCAGGTTAATTTTGGAACGTGATTTGGAGTCTCCTTCTGTTTGGGACATGTTTTCCAGTCTCTGTTAACCCCATACATAGATCCCAGGATCTAAAGAGGTCACTTACGAGACACAGGGAAAAACAAATGTATGCTTAGTAACAGAAATAGAATATCCACTCCTTGAAAAAAGGCTTCTGAGTATTGACCCCATGTTGTGCGTCCTCAGGTGTCGCAGAACTGTTGCTCCAGACACCTACCTGATTTCTACAGATGCAGAAAAAAGATCCGCTTCCGTCTCTGTGTGCTGCAGTTTTGCACACAGAGAGCAGTTCTTACTTAACTTAAAGCGGAACATTGTATGTGTACCAGTGATTGAATTTATTTCAGTTATGCCTGTTCACAGCTCTATATCGCTTTTGTGTCTGAGCTAACAAGTCCTTAATGACAGTTCTACAAAACCATTCTTAAACGGGACCTAGATCCAAACCCTGGCTTAGATTCCTTAAACAAATTAGACTTCGGAGCTAATGTAGCAATTTGCATAACATTCAACTCTATTTTAAGCTAGAATTGCTCAGCACTTTTTTAAACTTGTAGCAAATTACTTTGCTAATGAGACTAAATTACCCTATGATGTTACAGGTAAATTTGTCTGTAATAAATCCCGTGTGCATTTGCCACGTACAGACTTTGTACGGTCTGCCTGCTGTTCCATAGGCATGTCAGAAGAAATAGTGCAGAAGATTTAAAGTCTGAACAAGTACATTTCTCTTAAGAGACATATTGTACTAAACACTATTACCATAGTCTGTTTTGGTGGAGATTTGTTTTCTTCCTTTCATATCCATTTTGAGTTTTAGGTATCAGCCCCCTGAAACTAGCTAGCAATGAGCCTGCCCATCTCCCAAACCCTTCTCCGAAAAATGGAGTAGATTTTTTCCTCTTAGACAAAAGTCACTTTAATAATATAAACAAGGCAAAGAAAAGTAACAGAAAGGTTTCATGGAGATGATTTGAACTGCAGTAGAAATATCTCAAAATGTAATAATTTCACAGGTACTGTATGTAAGCGGTCAGTGCAGCCGAGCTGCTGTGCGGGCAGTGGCTTCTTGCCTGGAGTGCCCTGGGCTCTGTGGGCTCCCCGGCGTCTGCCCAGATGGTGAGCTGGAGAGGAGCAGGGTGGCTGTGGTCGAAGGGTGTCTCAGGAACGCCGTGCTGCCTGCTGCTGTTTAAAAAAACCTTCTGACAGTTGGTTCTGCTCACTTGTAGCTTCTCCTTCCCACACCCGTGGAACAGAATTGCTCAGAATCCGTGCGCGTGTGAAATAATAAGCGCTTATTTTGCTAGTTGGAAAACCAGAATCTAAGAACACTAAAACCAATTATTACTAAAAATTTCCAGAAGACAACTTAAAATTAATTGTCATTTTAATTTGGGAGTTATTGGATATATACTGTCATCTGTGCTAGCAGTCGGTTATATTTTAGTTCTGTTGTGTATGTAACAAATGGCATTAAAAATAATTCCATGTGTTTAAACACTTACATTTTCATATATTGAAACGTGCTTTCTTAATAATGGAAATGTCACGGAATAAGAGGTGGATGGTGCAGCGTGTTATGTCAATTAAGCTGGCAATTAATGTCTGTGGTGTTTCAGAAGGCTTGATTGTTGTTAGATTTCCTTCACCTCCTTTGGAGGAAGAGTTATTCAAAACTGGTTATTAAGAAAAATGCAGAAAGTAAGCATTTAACTGTGAATTAATCTTTGAATTAGGTCTGTGGAACTCTTCTTAGTGGAATGCTTAATGTCTTATTGGGAAGAGGAGATCGTGTTATTTTAGAAACACACTTTATCACTCTGTCAGTCTGTAACAATTTTTGTCACCTATTCTTAATCCTCTTCTGTTTCCATTGTATTTTGCTTTGTAAGGCAGGGTAGGCAGAATTAAATGCAGAAGAGGGTGTTCCAGTTATGCCTGCTGGCAAAATTTGAACAATATCTCAGATACCCACTTGCTGAGTATAAATAGAAGAGGGAAGGGTGTTTTGGTTTCTGTCACCGCAGTATTTTTAGGCTGTGTTGGAATACTTCATTATCTAGCAGTCTTTGGCTAAACCATTTAAAACCTGAAGCTTCACTTTTCTTCCTTTTTGTATCTCTGGCTCTGATTTTTACAGCCTTCCAAGGGATGGAAGAGGCAATTTCCATTATGCAGTGATTGAAAGAAAGAGTTTTGCTTCTTTTCTTCACTGCTGGGAGGAACAGAATAATTTTTATTTCAGAGTAGAGTTCAAAACCCTAGTAACAGTCAAAACAGCTAACGTCTGTTTGCTTTGACTTTGCTTCTGCTGTTGCAAAGCCATAAGCAACAGCCAGATTCCAGGGCCAGTTTTCCGATACCTTGATATGAAGAAAGATCACTCACCTATGTTTTGTTCACATTTGAGAAGTTATCATTCTTCTAGATGTGAGATAATAATACTTTTGATTGTAGGTCAAAGCATGAATTCTGCTCAGTCTGAGAGTCCTGGTTATCCTCGCTTTTCAGGCAAACCTTCCCCGTCCCCAGGGAAGCAAGCCAGTCGGGTTTTCACATCCGATTGTCAGACTTCAGACAGAGCCCGGAGGACCAGCATGGCTTCTGTGCTGATCGGTGACAGGTAGCATGTTTTGTCAATTAAGGTCATCCACTGCAATGCTGTTACTGCTTCCACCTGACAATAATGCAGTTTCAAGCTGTTAGATTTGTGCAAGCTTTGGCATGCATTTCCATTGACAAGTAAAAGGTAAATTAAGAAGGCTGCAATATTTCCTACAATACTTACACTTTATTATTTTTCCTGAGAGGTCCAGTGTTCAGAAATTGTCCTTCTGTCAGTTCTTTTTAGAGCACAGAAAGTATCCTTGGAGCAGAGTAATCTCAAATACAGTAAAGGTTATATTTAACCAGTGTAAAACAAAGGAAGGAGAAGATACTGAAAGCTGTAGATCCAGACATCTTTCCCAAAGGGAACTAAACCTACCTCAGAAGAGAGGTCTCTCATGTTTTTTTTTTAATGGAGCTTTGTATTTGATCCACTGACTCAAACGTATCCTTTCTATTAGAGTAGTGCTGCATGAACTACCTCCTGCCATCCGTGGGATTAGTGGTAGTAGTCTTCAGAGTGGTCGGGACCAAACTCGTAACTGCTGCTTGGAAATGGAGCAGGACATGTTATGGCATTGCATCAGAAGGTGGGCGCTTCTCTGTTAGACTCGCTTAACAAGCCAGCTGGTGATTTCTCTTGTTCTGTATCCTTCAGTGAACATGATACAAGGCTGAACACGTAACCCAGTTAAAATTTCAAGTATAGAATAGTATATGCTAACCTAAATTACATATCTACAAAACCAATACACTAAATGGACAAGAAATTAATCCGATATGGATCATCCTACAAATAAAAGCGTCCCTATGAATTTTGTTAGGTATTTATGTTAAAGAAGCCTAGATCACACAACAGATCGACACAAACATGAGGACGGTGCCACGTGAGAACAGGCACACAAAGCAGCACTCACGCAAACACGAATACTAATGCATGGTCCTTAATCTCCAGCTAATCAAGCTCAAAGCTTGTTGGCAGGTCTCAGCTGACATGCACGCAGACATGCAGAGGTCTCTCCAGTAACTGGTTCAGACCTTAGTTCTGCCTAGTAGCATCTCCTCAGACCCTGATCTCACTGGTGTAGATCCCCTAGATCTACGGTGTCTCTGATGGCTCTTCCTGAGATCTCATATCCCGCTCATCAGCTGTTCCAGCTCGAGGTTCACTAGCGTTACGCCCGTCCAGAATGTAACCATCCTCATCCAAAAAAATAGTTAGGAATTAGGTGTAAGAAGAAGATAAAACAGACTGCAGTGATCATGTACAGGGTTTGGCTGAATAAGCATACTGAAGCACAACTTACTTATACGTGACCAGGCCCTTCTCTATATTTTCTCATGTTGTTCCTCCCCCATGCATTTGGATGTCTCCCTTTTCCTACCTTTGCCCTTCTGCTAAACATCCCTTAAGTACTGCACATTGCCACATTCCCTTGAAAGCAACCAATAAGCATGTTCTTTCCCGTGGGACCCATGATAACCTTGTCATTCATTCCTCACTGCGTGCCTCACCCCTCCTTAACACTTGAGAAAGCTCAGGCTGAACCTCTCCAAGCCTTTGAGCGGTTTCTTCAGCAGCCCATCAGCCAGCGACCTCGCAGACCTGGCTTTGGTATTGTCTCTTGTTCTATAGGGTGTCCGTATAAAAGTGTGGCTTAATACTTTTCCTGTCTCGTCTCTGTTTATATGCTGGACAGTCATGGACCAGATGTCCTAACAAAACAGATGTCCTTATGTTTCAGGCATCTACATACCCTTCACATTCTACATTTCTTTCTACACATCCATCCAATCTCTTGTTTCAAATTAGAAAAGCAAGCTGTCAAATAATTCATATGCTAAAGTCATACAGTAATCAAGTATATCTATATTGTTTCAGACATATCATCAATGTATTATTGACTTGTTTTACCAACGCATATGCTTCAGGCTGGTCACGTGTAACTCATGGTAGGTTAAATATCTAACAGTCCACTGTCATGGAAAATTTGTTGTGGTAAACACCATGGAATCAAAGGTCAGCCTTGAAACTGATAAATTACATTTTTCAAAGGCTCTTGGCATGAGACATCCAGGCTCTTGTTATTAGGAACATAATTAACATCTTCACTGCCTCCAGCAGTGGTGTGAATCCCTTCTCAAGTCCAGATTCACCTTGTATCTGCATAGTGACAGGACACATATGTCCTCAGATGCAATGCAAAAACAAACTTCGTGCGATGCGGAGGAGAAGACTCTGGTATCAAGCTGACCTGAGTGCGCTCTTACCAGTCTGTGAACCAGAGAGTCTGGCACCTTTCCCTGTCCTGTCTGTCTGTGTGATAGCATCATGGGACTTGACCAGAGCTAGTGCTTCTGACCAGCAAGTAGACAGTAACATTAATGGTGGAGGGTCAACTTTAAAAGGAAAGTTTACAAATTTCCTTGACAAAGTAAACATGTGATTCATCAGACAAAAGCAGCTCTGTGCATTCTTCATGGAAAATTTTTCATGGCAAAATTCATGTAATCTCTGTTCCTTCAGTTTTGATCAGCATAGGCTTACACTATGCAGCATAGGTTTCTGGTTTATTCAGAAAGTTCAACAGAATTGATTCAGGCTTATGCATGCTGGGATTCCTGGTCCTGATAGGATTTGCCATACACTCCATAATGCCACATGTGAAAGAATGCAGCCTGTTTTCTTTATTTAACAGCTCTGTAACAGCATCTTCTGAAGATATACACGAAATATTTCTAGTGAGGAAAAAAAAGGAGAGAACATTCAGAATTAACGGTGTCCATGGGTTAAAAGAGTCGTGAGAAACACCACAACACAGATTCACCCAGCATGTTTAATGCTTCTAGTCTGATCCTCTTTTTCTTTATTATTATTTTGAGAAGAGATAGCGTAAGAAAGGGAGAATATATTCAAGACAGGAAGAAAAAACTTTATGATATGACGCGGCAAACTCAGTTGTGCTGCAGATTTGAAGGTCATCGTTTTGTCTTCGGAAGTGGTTACTCTGGGATTGATATGTGTGAGAACAGAGTTGCTCTCCTGAATCTCCCGATAACCTGGTACTATGCTGATTATTTGATTGTAGCAGGCAAGCAGACTCTGGCATATTCTATGTGCTTTTTCTTCTAGATGTAGCGAGGCAGCACCCATTGATGTGCCGTAAATATTACATTAAGAAATGTTCTCTTCATATAAAGTCAAGAGAGAGACAGAAGTGGCTCCCGAAAGTCCTTTGGGGGAGTGGGATTTGATGCCCCATTGGTGCAAATTGCTGCGTATCCGCCTGTCCCAGTATGCTTGGCAAAGACGTTTGGCAGTAGCGCTGCTGTTGAACTCACTGGAGCCGTGATAACCTAGCTCAGCTGAGATCTGCCCCAAGAGACTCACCAGGTCGGAATTGTCCTCCAGGCTGCGGCTCTAACTCCGTAAAGGACTTGAACAAATAATTTCATTTCCTTTGCCTCAGTTTCTGTGAATGTAAATAGATACTGAGGACATTCATCACCGTCTCACAATCTGTCAGGCATAGTGAAACCTGCTGGAGAGTACAGGATTAAACAGCTATGTAGGTATGTGATGAAAACACGAAGATGGGGTGAGACTTCTGGTGAATAATGGGCAGTTGGAAAAACAAAAACAGAGCAACACAGTAATCCAGATAAAGAACAGCATCAGAAACTGAGCCCCCACTTGTGGAGAATCAGCTTCATCTCTGCCTGCGTGACACAGCTACTTTGCCAGATAACTGAGCCTGGAAATTCAAAGAAAGTTTGCAAAAGAAGTCTTGTCTTTCCCAAGTAAGAATAGGTTCTTTCTTAGTAGAACTGAAGACATTTAATTCAATTTAGGGGAAGTGTTACGTAACATCCATTTCATTTCTGTTGTTGTTGCCCCTACTTTTTTCTGACAGAAATGCATTTTTGATGAATATTTAATGCCCTTGCTTTTAAGAAAGTAGTCTGCTGCTGATTTGAGGTTCCTGGGAGAGGAGGAGCTGCATGAGCTGAATACCAGTGTGCTGTCAGACCCCATGTCTGGAACAGGAAGGTAGAGCTCAGGAATACCAGCTGAACAGGGCAGACCCGCCTATTTTTCCTTAGAAGGGATCAGAAGACAGCAAAACCTGTCGCCTGAGGGTGTCCATAGGAGAAACTGCAGAGAAGCCTGAAATGCCGCTTGGCTGTGTCCGAGAGGGAGAGGGGGGAAAACAGCACAGGCGCGGCGTGCCTCAGAGCGGAGGCAGAGCCCTCTGAGGCTTCGGGTGAATTGTAGTGCTTGGAATGATTTTTGCTACGAAGTTAATACTTTTTCCCTTTCACAATCTTTTTTTACCAGGGAAGCAATTAAAATATTCATTCAGCATATTGTGCTTTAAAAATATAAAACACAAAGATCAGCATGTGTGTTTTCATTCTGTCGTTCCTGATATTACTCATCATACCAGAACAACTTGTGTATTTTTTAACTGCGTTCTTTTTTCCGTCAGATCTTGTTTCTTTTTGGAGGTTCAAGTGTGAAGCTCAGTGTTTGGTTCACCTTTTGTAGAACGGATGCATAAATTTTTGTTCCTCGTCTGTTTCAATAAATGTCATCGATTTTATTATGTAGGTGGCTCTTCATGTAGTGTGCTTGGTTTTGAGAATCTGGTGAGTAGAGGAAGGGAACGTATTTTAGTCTGAAGATTAAATGGTGATGGATGATAGAAACAAGCAAACAACCCACTCTACACCCTACTCCTCCCGCATAAACTTGCAAATTTTTTCCTGTCTTGGAAGGGATCAGATGATTCCATTGCAAGTCGTCCTGTTCGCATGGGTCAAGTTTTGATCAGTGAAGTGTATTGCAACGCCATTTCTCTTTGATCTGTTTTTCTGGTTTCTAAACTGAAAGGTGTCATGGTTTGTCTGAGCAGTAGAAGCATGGGCTCTCGCAAAGATTAATGAACTTTCTGCTTCAAGTTGATGTATTGTGCCATGTCCATTCACGTCTCTGCACTCTCCATATAGTGCCAGCTGCTGTATATTGCTCAGAAAGTTGAACGTGATATGCTGATATAATGCCTATTTAAGGTAGAATATGAATATCTTAGTTTATCTTTAAACGCTAGCTATCACTTTGGTATTTAGCCCAAAGGTGTGTTGTAACTGTATACGCAGTATAACATTTTAATTTAAAGCTGTAACATCTCAGTATATACACTTTTTAACTACAAAACTGCTCTATTACTGGGTTGTGTTGTTTAAAAAATAGGAATATGCCAGATAAGCTGGTAGAAGAAAGAGAGAAGTTCTGTTTTATCAGTGAGTAATTTTGTATAGCTCCATTTCGGAACCTCAAAGGCTGAATCATTTTTCAGTCTTTGTTTGCAGTGAAGTTTATGTTGGATTCATGAAATGCCATGTATCAGTTGTACTTAAAGATTTTGAGGTTAGTAGATAGAGCATGAATTTCTAATAAATTTTAGTGCGCTTTATTTAACCATTTCCTACTCCCAAGCCTCCCCCCTCCAAAGAGCCCCCAGAATGCATGCCTGTGCAAGAACAACTATGCAAAGCTCTTGAAACTTTTCATCATAAACTTTGGTTCGAAATTTAATGTCTCGCCTCTCCCTGCAGGTTTGAAAACACTCTGTAGCTGTCTCTCTTTTAATGTTTTAGGGAAAATACTACTAGAGATGGTAAAATGACCAGCTGAAGGGCCTGGCTTGCTTTGAGCCTTAGCCTACAAGTGGCTAAGTGGAGAACCTGTTTGACAGAAGGATCTGTATGACTTACTTGAAGCTAAAGCATTGTACTCCTTGGACGTTAGTTAAGAATCAGTCTGGTTCCTTGAACCTGGATCCAAGACTGGTTACTGTTCAAGGAGCAAGTAGTGCCACAGAACAAGAAGGAAGGATTTATGGCAAACAGATTTTATAATGAATTTTTCATGGTATTCTTCACCTTCTTGATCATTTGCCTCAAACATTTTTGTGCTTTTTCTAGAATCATATTTTATATAAGGTATTCCATTAGAAATTTATTTTGTAGGCCACCTTAGGAATGAATAACTCTTCTGTTCCTGCATTACTTCAGGGTTGCCGTCAATCGTAATAGAACAAGTATTCTGTGATTTATCTGTCATCCTTGTCTTTATGTGTGTGCAGACTTGCCCCTTTTCCTTTCATCTTTGCTTTCCCCATTTTTGTTGATATAATGTCCTTAAAGATACTACAGTAGCTGTTCACATTCCAAATAGTTAAATGTAAAATAAGGGACTTCTAAAAGCTTTGTTTCATTAAGTGCTTTTTTTTGTTTGCTGTAGTCTTGTGGTTTTTCCCATAGCTTGTGATGAGTTAAGCTCCAAGGCAGATGATGTTTTTCCAGCACAGGAAAAACCCTTGCCAAGGCAAACCATGCTGAACCTGGAGAAACCTCGCAGAGGCAACACTCTTGACTAACTTTTGGCTGCTTTTACAGAGGTTCAGGATTGTCGCTGTACAGTTATGTCGCCACTGACAAAATAATGCGAAGAATCAAAGCAGTGTATGGCGGCAGCTCTGCGGGGCAACCAGCATACCTTTGCTAGAGCATAGCCTGCATGAACCACAGCTTAATTACATTGGGTAGCATATATAATGCCGGTGTTCATTCTGTAATTTTATGCTTATCACTTTGGCCTGTTTCAGATAAGAAGACAAGGCGGAATACAATTACTGGTGGACCTATTGGACCATCGGATGACAGAAGTCCACCGTAGTGCCTGTGGAGCTTTGAGAAACTTGGTATACGGCAAGGCAAACGACGACAACAAAATTGCTCTGAAAAACTGTGGTGGTATCCCAGCATTAGTACGGTTACTCCGCAAGACTACAGATTTGGAAATCAGAGAACTGGTCACAGGTTTGAATCTTTCAGTATTTTTTGTTCAAACTCTATACAGGGCCTGCAAGCGGAGTTCTGCGCTGCATGCCACTTGCTCCATCAGTAACTCTTATTTCATTGCCATCTTCTCTGCCGTAACAAACCACTTTCAAGCCCTTCAGGTATATGTAATGTAGGAATAGCTTTACTGAGTATTATGCAGACAGTTTACAGGTGCAGGCGTGGTTTATGCTTACAGATGCTGGTCACTTTGTTCTTGGTTAGCCATGAATGCTCTTGCAGGAGGTGTGCTCCATCCACGGATGTGTTGCGGTGGGAATCCAACCGTCAGCTGTGCTCTGCTCTCCCTCCTGTCTGGTGTAGGGCTGCACGTGCAGAAGCTGGATTTTACTGAATTTTCTTAGAAGCTGTTACTCATTTCTTTTATATCCTCTACAGTGAGAGGGAGGATTCGTTTTGTTTGGCCTTTTTTTTTTTTTTTACTTTTTGTGGTTCTGGTAGGAAAATGGAAAAGCACGTTGGTGAGATGGACAGCGGCATCTTCTGAAGCCTTTTTTCTGAAATCGGATAGCATGCTGTGTGACGTGTTAGAAATATGCAGGTAGTGGTAGGTAGAGTCTATTTCTTTTCTTGCTGTAGTAGAATCTGATCTTTTTAAGATTGTTTGGACTTTTTCCTCTATGACATTCAAGGTGGGGGTTTTTTTTGGAAGTACGGGAATGCTGTCAAACAGCACTGGTCTGAAATGTTTGGAGATTTTTTTTCCCCTTCCCCCTAAGCTATCCTATTTAAAATGCAAAACAGAAGCTAGATGGGTTTTTTTGATTCTTCACTTTGTGATTTCATTCTGTTTGATTGCTAACATCAATGTGGTGATTAATTTAATGCTACAAATAAAAAATCTTAAGATCTTTTCATCACCTTGTTTTACAAAGCCTGTATTTCCATTATGATTTTCCTACTAAAATATGTAAGAAAAGATCTCATTTCTGTCATAGAACCATCAGAGTACACGCTATTATCTGTGCTTCTGCAGAAGTTACTTACCCTTGTGGGTCAGGCCTCATTTAGGGTACAAATGATAAGATGATTGTCTTTTGGCTGACTCCAGGTTCCTTCCTTGAGGGTGTCTGAATTAACCACATGGTGTTTTTTAAATGTAGATTTTTATATTTAATTTTGCTTCTTAGTTACAACACCTATCACCTCGTACTAGTTAGGCAGGATTAATGGGGCAGAGATACTGGGTTACACGAGCTCGGATGGTGCCTCCTGCAGAGTGACAGAATTACTGACAGATCTAATAAAGTGTAACCACGGCTTCGAATTCAACATACTTGTTTGTCTCTTGGTTCTGTTGTCTGTGTCCTGGCTCCAGGGAACATTCTGCCTATTTGTTCTGAGTAGTAAGTGGCGAACTGCTAATGAACATCCGCAGTACACCTCAGCAGTCACAGTGGCATTTCCCATGCTGTCTGTAGACAGAACACACAACGTCATTAGGCCATTTAAAGAAAAGATACTAGGCTACAGTCCACATTCCTTCCATGGCACAATAGGTTGTTAAATTTTCCTGAATTCCCACAGAAAGAAAGGATGTGTGTGCCAACACACCCTCGAACTTTTACTACCAAGAGAAGTAGGTACTGAGCATCGATGGTAGGCAGTCACCAGCCGTGTACGGGTAGACACAGCTCCCAGAGACGGTGAGCATCTGGAGTGCTGGACGGCTGTGAAGGGGGAGCAGAGCGAGATGGTGACCCTGAGGAATGGAATCAAAGTCAGTGGTATTTCCAGATTTTATTCCTAGGCCTGGTTTTGTATTGGTTTTTTTTTGTTGTTGTTACTAGCCAGTACATCCCAGAAGGCCACTGCTTGCCCTGGCCGGGTTTTGTGCCTTTCGGAGTGCAGATCACTCGCCCTTGCTTTGAACATGCGAACCGGGCAGTGGTGGCGTTCTGCAGAGCTCCTTTCCAAAGCAACGCTCAGAGCTGCGCCTCTCATCTTGCATCTCTTAGGAAACAGGCTGGAATCGCGCATCGGATTCCGTTCTCGTTTGCTTTTTTGTAAAGTGTTGTAGTGTGACAGCTGCCCCAGTTAAATTCCTTCCCTCTGTCCTTTCTGGGGAAGGAAAGATAGCTCCTGCAGCAGCTGCCGTGGTAATGAAACAATTTGACTTGGTGGTAGGCACGGGGGAAGATAAAAGAAGTTCCTCCTGCTTCCCGCCAGCCTTCCTGAGCTGAGGTGGCAGGAAGATAATTATTTCAGCAGTGCCACCACAGCCTGAAGGAAGTACAGAGAAAATAATAGCAAATGTGTGTTTTAGGAGTAAACATAATGCCTTGAGCCTTTCCATCTCATGTTCATTGTGCTTCCTGTCGACCTAAAAGCTGTTCGTGTTTGCTACTAGTAGAGAGGGCGCAAAGTTCCCCCCTTAGGTATTCACACAGGCTCTGCCATTGCCGCCCCTGAACACTCCTCCAGCAGTTGTCCTCAGAGCGCTTCTCCTGGGTGGGGAAGCGCCATTATCTCGCTGGTATGGGTGGGGAACGGAGCCCATCAGGTCCAAGTGACCTGACCAGAAATCCGGGAAGACAAAGGTGTGAATCACTCTGAGGAGGCAGTTAGCTGAGAGGGAAGAAACGCGGGCAGGAGAGGTCTTTAGCAGCTCAAGTCTTTCTGGAGAGTGGCGAAGCGTTCGTCGCCAGCCCCAGGTGCTGTGAAGCACGTGCCCACCAGAGCGAAAGTCATGATGTTAGTTCCTTCCTCAGTCAGTCATATCTTCTTCCTCCTTGTTGCTTCTCTCTGAGGAGATTATCGTTTCAATTTCCAGCTATCTCAGGGCAGGTTTTGGAAGAGTATTTAAACCTGCAGACCAGCTTTCTATCCCAGTAGCTCTTTGTTTGTCAGGGTTGCCTTTGGTGCCATTGGTGGCTTTTCCTCTTTACCAGAGATTTCTTTCTGCCAGAATCTCTCCAAAACAGTTTTTCAGTTCTTCCTTTATCTCATCTTTCTCCTGCTTGGTAGCAGAGGACTCAGACTAGTATTGGAAAACCTTACCATGCTCAAATTTTTCAATGGGGCAAACTGAACCTTACTGCGAAGTGTTAACAGCTTCAAGGCTTTCTCACATGGAGCAAATGGGTTTGGTGCAGGCTCACATGTAGAAACCGTGAAGGAAATTTGCTGCCTGGCTGTTAAGAAATTAAATGGTGTTAATGCCCAGGAAATAATTTCTGAAATACTGAAAGATTACTGTTCCAGAAACACTTTCACAATAACTGTTTTTTATGAGAAGAACCTGGATAAACTGAGGTATACCAATGAATATATACATTTACGCAGAAGTGAAATACTCTGATAGAAATAGACTTTTCAGCATGGCCTGCAACCTCTCGGAATTTCCAGAGAGTTGAGGAGAACCTGAATTAAAATACCGTGTTTCACGTAGGTCTATAAATTAAAAGAAGTCAATATAAGCGGAATGCACCATACTTAATTTAGCCATCTTTTCACCCCAGCACTGTGCTGCTAGTTTCCACAGTAGCTCCTGTTAATGGGAAAGAATAAAAGCCTTCTATTTTAAAATAATTAAGTGTTAACACTTTCCTAATAAATATAGACGAGAACACAGTACAAAATTAGCACAAATCCTGCAGATGGTAGAAAAAAATGTTTTCACTTGTTAACAATGACAACGAGTAGCTGAGTTGTGACTCCCTTTCCTTTCCTGAGTTAAAGTTAATTATGAATCCTTCCATAAAACTCAAATTTAGCATTCTTTCTATTTGTTTTGCTATCAGGGACAAAACGTAACATGAAAAATGTGAAGTGTTAGCAAGGAGAACACAGGATTCCCGTTGATGCCTTGTGGAGCAGGCGAGGTCAAGCAGCTGTTGCTAGATTCAGGCTACGCTGGCTCCTTGTTCCATCAGCTCCATCTGGTAACTGGGTACCTGTCTCAGATAAAATGATTTAAAATGCTGTTCTTCTCAATTTGACGAACAAAATCCATCACAACTAGAAACAGAGTTTCTGCCTATGAACAATCAGTTAGCTGGATTAGAAACAACTCCGTTTAAAGAGGCCCCTTAGGTGCCTGTATCCCCATTTTCAAGTTGTATGTACCATATTTGATTGAAAAGTAAAAGTGCACGATCTGCTTTTAGAAAGCATGTAATGATAAATAAATACAGCTATAAATAATGACAAGAGAAGTTGTTTTTTCCTGTGCTAGCAGCCAGCCTGCTGCTTATTTTGGTTGACATTAAGGTGTCACAGATTTAACTATTGTCTACTGAAAATACATAAATTATGAAAATTATCACATTTGAAAGAAGTAATTTAATAAAACCATAAACTGTCTAACACTATACCTATATGCTATATGTAGATAGATAGATAGACGTAGACTCGGTGTATTTCATTCACATTTTTATCCACTGAATCAAAAAGCACATATTCAGTTCCTGAAAAAAATCATAAGATGTTTTGTACATAATGTTCCTTTCAAAGAAGCAATAGTTGTCCAAGTGTATTTGGCCCGTGGTCAGGTTGGACAGGAAAAAATTTTTGTTTAATTCCCAGATTTTAGATTCCAGTGCTCATTAGTGTTGTCTTTAATTTCAGCTGTGGCCAGTCTGTGTTTTGGCTTGGTTGGTCCTCTGTTATCCCGTGTTATGCAGCATTATTATGTAGTTGTTTCACATTTCTGTTCCGTTTTTAGTAGATGCCACATGTTTATAATGAGATATTTATAATCTTATTGATAGTCTGTCAGTGTTACTGAAAGCAATTATATGTTGTCCTCCTGCTGTCTGTCTGGTTTGAGGTAACCTCTGCAGTTTAAACCTCCTTTTGATTGCATACTTATTAGTATGTGCATAAATTGTTGGCAGGTTGGTCAAGACACTCCAGAAGGTCCCTTTGAGCCTTACATGTGTCTTTGCTAATCAGTGTAATGCGAGTTAGTGGGCCTGCAGTGATCTGTGAAGCAGATTTAAGGTAGTATTCTATTTAAATGGACCTTTTGGCTTACTTCAGATTTATTATTATTTTATCTTTTTTAGGTAATTCTGGCCCATTCTTTAGAGTTTTTTACTTCCTCGTACAATGGCAATGCTTCTTTTGGGGGTTCCCAAAGTCAAAATCACACACCTGTAGTTGTTTCCTATTTGTGATGTTATTTTCTAATTGGACTTTGTAAGATACTGCATTTGTGTTTTTTTGTATAGTAAATCATATTTAACAATATTGTGGCAAAGGGCTGACTATTTAGTACTTAGGATCTTGAAGCAGTTTATCAATTTAGTAATTTTCTGCAAAAGTGCCCTTGACATTAGCTGAGTTACTGGAGTGTGTAAACACAGATGTGAAATTTTATTGTGATATAAACTTTTCGTTTAGAGGTGGCAACTATTTGTAGCCCTAGTGCTCTTTGGAAATCGGGTTTGAAAGTGAGTAAAGGCTGTTTTATCCCACTCTGAGGTGACTTTCCTACAATCTTAAGTAAAGAAGAATCAAACTCTTCTACGAGTTGCATGCTTATAGTATTTTACCTTGAGGTAATTCTTAAAATCTCCACTATGTCCCATTTTTTTGCAGGTTTACATTGGATGCCGTTCCAGTGGTGATCATATTAAATATCCCATTTCTTAATTATAGTCAAGTTTTATAATGGAGCAATGCAAGTACAAGGAAGCCTGGCTAGTGAAAGGCCTAATTAATTAGCAGCCTTTGATATTTAGTATTAAATGATAGGTAGGAAGAGAAATGTGTAAAGTGGGTTGCTTTTGGAACCAAAGAGAGGATTTTGGCATTACATTGGCTGAAGATGAGATTATAAGGGTATAATATGTTTTCAGTTCAGATACGTGTAACAGATATCACAAACCTGTCAGACAATGTGAAAAGCCATTGATGTGCTTAAATTGTCGTGATGACGTAACCATGGTAGTACTGCTGCTGCGAGGTTGACATAAATTTGTTTCAATATATACTTAGCTATAAGAAGACTGCCAAATATCATTTGGGGCACATAACCCTATGTAGTTAAAGAAGAGACATGGGATAAATGCGGGAAGTGTATGAACGCCTCGTAGGGTGCAGCTCTGTGAATTAGCTTCTCCTCGCCTCCAGCGTGCAATCACTCTGTCCTGTCAAGTCAAGGAAATGAGGGAGGTTAAGCGTGGCGATAGATGGCTGCTAGCACAAAACACAGCTTTCAGAAGGGCTTGTCTTCATTTTGTCAAGAAAAGATGTTTGTTCATTTCTTGCTTAGTTTCTTCTCTGCAGAAAAGCAAATTCTCTGTAATAACTTTAAACAAGTGCTTCGAGGAACTTATCTTGCGCAGAGGCGAGTGACTTACAACTTTAAGCTTAATTGTTTTAGATAATAAATGTAGGAGAAGATTCACGATTTTCAAGTCTACTTGCTTAGGCACTAAAATTTGCTCATAGGTTTTAAATGCATTTCATTCAGAAGGGAGATTTGAAGGGTACTTGCTCTAATAAATCTTTCCTGTTCTTTTTTTAAATGGTAGTAATTGGAAGTACAATATCCTACCACAGTCAATTTTAAAAGTTGATTAAATCTTTTGTACTAATTTACTTCTAATTAGGTGTTTTAAATAACAGTTGTTTTCAACATTAATAAAATTATTTGTGCGATGAAAATTGGTATCTGTTTACTCTGGATTGAAGCCAGTGGCTGAATGAAGAATTACATATTGCAGTTTCTTCAGTGTTTCTTTCTTCAAGTACTAAAGCCTTTTCAGTTCCCAAAGGTTAGATGGTAGTTTGACTCCCTTCCATTGCTCGAGATACTTTTAACCAAGGTATCCTTCAACCTCTGCCCTAAGTTTTGCAAGCTGGTGAGACTTTCATATAAAATGCCAAACTCCTTCAAATCTCCTGCAAGTCTCAGACCACAGTAAAAACATACATTTCACCTCCCAGCTCGAACTTTGGATGGAATAGTGACATTTAAATCTTGTTACGGGGAAAAAAGGAAACCAAGGATATGCTGAACGCAGAAAAACTGCTTGTTGCTGCTACCTTGATAAAATTAAGCTTATGCCACACCATTATGCAAAACTAAGCAAAAGCAAAACAACTGAAGCCACCTGGTCTGCAGAAGCGGTTGCTGGAGTAGTCAAGCTAAAGGTCCAAGTGCACCAAGACAACGTCAAGCACCTCAGCTTCGGAGGTCTCCCCAAAGTAGTACAAACCCTCTAGCCTGTCACTAGCCATGGCTAGTGGGCTACCGGGCTGCTCTGCTTTTCCACCCCAGGGGCCAGTTACTTCAAGGTTTTGCAGAGGGTCTTCAAGAATCACTATTGCATCATTATAATTTTCAGAAAATAGTTTAAATACCAATTTGTACTTCTCCAGACAGCGAGCTGCCGTTTCAGAGTCAGTGGATGTGCTAGAACAAGGCACAGCCGTGTAAGGAGGAACACCGTTGTCCTTTACGATTCTACAGTCTGGCAGCGTTTAAATTTTAGATTTTAGCATCACCTACAGAAAACATTCTCATCATTTCTAGAAATGTGGAAGTGATTTCCAGACAAATTCTGAGCGAGAGTTAACTGGCATTTTACAAAGCCTTCCTATGAACCCCTTGTGCCATCACTTACTGAGACTTCGTAACTTTCTAGCTGTTTTCCTTGCAAACTGGGGAGGTAAAAGGCTGTACAGCTTATACCTGTAAGTTGTTGGGAAGCTGATTTCCAACCTATAGGTTATAACATCTTCAAGAAATTCCAGAGCCATGCAAAACACATCCTGTTCATAGCTCATATGTAACGGCAAATCTAAAAGTAGTTTAATAAATTGTGTCATTTTGCATCAGAAATTATGCTGTCTTATCAAATAACACGCAAACAATATTGACAGTTGAACTGAATCATTTTATACAAAATCTGTTACAATTTACTGTCTAATTATGAAAGAGTCTTTGCTCCCTTTCTCAATATGCTGTCACTATTTTGGCTCTGAAAATAGGAAAAACCCACTGATAGGATTTGTTGTATTCCTGGAGAGTCATTCTCAACTTTTTTATGCATTATCAGATTAACTACTTTACCCCCTGCTGCTCTCAGTCAAAGAAGGAGAGGTTTTAAAATAGATGCCTTCTCAAAATCTTCTGCCCTGCTTTCTTAGCAACAGGCTGGGGTGGAGGTGAAGGGGGCAGAGCCAGCACAAGTCTCCAGGGCGCCGAGGTCTGGGCCGGGAGCAGGGCGATGCCCCTGGCACGGGAGTCCCTCTCTCCTCTCTCATAGGGGTCGGCTTGGGGCTGGTGGCATCAGTTTTCCCATCACAGCATGTCTCCTCCTCCTTGCTTCCCAGGTAAATTCCCATTCACTTGTCCTGAATTTACCACACCTATTCACAGTACAAAAACCAAGGTGGCCCCTTTTTGCACTCCGTTTCTCTCTGGCACTGGGATCACTGCCATGTGTGAACCACGTCAGCTTCCAAGTCTGAGTGGGAAATGAGCACTGTTCCCTTGTACAATCGGTGAGATGCATCTTCTATGGAAAACTCATTCAAGTTGTTTTGGTTTGTATGGCAATGAAACCGATTTCATAATCTGCTTGTTAATGCACGGCATAAATAATCTTCGTATTTATTTTTTTAGTTTGGTCAAATCTAAGTTTAAGAGGAAATACCAAACAAGGCAATCTGGAGTGATAAATAGAGGACATCTGTTGCAGCATATGGCTTGACATAACAGCTGCATTGAACTTTTTCGGGAAGTAGTAATTCTTTGGAAAAAATCAGCTGGGCATGTAATATTGGTTCCCCTGCCTGAGTGATGTGGTATTAAAACACTTGCAGTTTAAAACCACTTTGTAGTTTGAAAGGTTTGCCATTTGCAACACAGAATACCTAAATTTTGTTTTGAAAATTGTTTTTGCTTAGAAACAAAGCTGAATATGTCACTTTTTGGTTTACAGAATGAAAGTTTGAGGATATGCTGAAACATTTTCATTTTGTGATGAAATTTCTTTTTCACTGTGGCCACTACTTTTATTTTGGGGTTCAGAGGCCAACCTCTCTTCTTCCCTGCCAAATAATCTTATTTTCAGTGCTGTCTTTACCTTAGATAACAATTTTAAGATTTGACTAAATAAGTATTTCCGCTTTCTTTTTTTTTTTTTTTTAGCAGCTGTACACTGAGCCTTTCATTTT
>Ga0065711_1035089_pt1 | contig 22826 bp, 12 predicted proteins | sample Hoacrofraction12_FD_59098 | JGI IMG/M metagenome (GOLD analysis project Ga0065711, IMG submission 59098) | Hoatzin crop microbial communities from Cojedes, Venezuela - Epithelial fraction 12 v2 (version 2) | ecosystem: Host-associated > Birds > Digestive system > Esophagus > Crop | place... | reverse complement strand
GAGTACATGAGTTCTATCTCAATTATGTGAAATACAGTGGTTTTGTGAGAAGTTTCAAATAAACTGAATTTTAACATAGGAATTTTCTTATAATGAAACCTTCCAGCTTCTTCGTATCTCTGGTACCAACCCCTGGTAATTTGTTTCCTAATGAAGGTAAGAGGTGTTTAGCATATCAGTTCCCTTTGAACAACCATACTAATTCTAAAAATGGTTGCATTGTGTGCTATTTCTGCCCTAGCAAATACAGCAGCAGTCATTCTGTATTTCCCCAACTATGGAATGGATTTTTTTTGCCTTTCGCTTCAGTGATTTGTTTCATTCTGGTATAACAAATAGGTTTCTGAGCTTCTCACTAGCACTTTCAAAAATGGCAATTGATGTGTACTTATTGTCCTCAATCAACACAAGACCTCACTCCTTGTTTTTAAGAAGGAATTTATGTTCTTAGACCACCTGTGCTTTCTATCTAATTGTTATTCCCTTTTTTTCTTAGCTCTTACACTCTTGCAATTTATTCGTAAGTAATTTCTCATAATAGATTGTACCCCTGTTACTTTCTTTTCTTCCATAATATTACATTCTGTTCCTCTCTTTCTATCCCCCTCTCCCTCTTTCCTTCCTTCATTCTCTTTCTTTTTTATTTTAGTAACTGACATGCTGAATTTCAATATTGCTGGTTAAATTAAACCATATCAAATGTGAACCTGTACTGACACAATGATAGTCATTTTTGTGCCAACCATGTTCAATCTCTGCATTTCTGCATTCTTTTCTATTTATCTACTTAAAACCCTCATTAGCATACAAATGAGCATCTCTGATTTCCTACTATTGCCCATCAGATAGGAAGGTGTCTCAATGTTACAAGAAAGACGTGGAATTTTAGGATAGATTACAGGGTTTTACAAGAGCATGCAGTGAACCTGTGCTATAGATAAGGATTGTATTTTGATCTCCAGAATCACACATTTTATTCAGTATTCAAATCTTTCATACTCAACCCAAACAACGTAAGTGGACAATGGAACAAGCTGCACAGAGAGTTTGCTGATGCCCCCTCCCTGGAAGTGTTCAAGGCCTGGTCTAGTGGAAGGTGTCCCTACCCATGGCAGGGGGCTTGGAACTAGGTGATCTGTAAGGTCCCTTCCAACCCAAACCATTCTATGATTCTATGACTGTGCTATGAGGGGGCTATTTGATGGGGAGATCACCAGCTCAGAACAGACAAAGTATTGTAGGGACAGTAACAGCTTCTGACTATGATGGATAAAGTTTTTAAAACTTACCCACACTACTGGACTAGGTGCTTTAAAAATATACTGTTCAGCTAAACATTGATGTATTCACAGCTGTTGCTTCTGTATTGGTGTTCTGCAATGTCTAAAAGACAAACATGCTGATACAGAATCTCACTAACCACTGGGATAAAAGCATGCAATTATGAAAATGCATAAAAACCCACAAATTTCTTTATTTTTTGACATATTTTTTCTTTCTTAAATGAACTTCCAGACTCTAGATCTTACTAATGATTTTTGCAAAAATCACTTGGCTTTGAGATGTTAACTTCCTTGTATTCTGGAGCTGTGCACACCTGTTGGTGTTACATAGCAATCTTAACAGAAAAAGGTCTAATGTAAAAGTCAGAAAAGAGCTTTGTCCCCAGTTCATGTCTAGAATCTAGTGTAGATCATGTATTCAATCTGAAAAGGTGGATTTACGTTAAGTGATGGCAGCGCAGAAATCAAAGACATGAAAGAACATGGGTAAAACTGCTGATGGGAATCAGATTTGGAGTGAAGTTAGCAGCCTAGGGAGACTCTAAAGCTGTCGTCAGTGGCGTAACCTCTCCTAGTAAAGGGAGCTGTGGCTAGTATAAAGCCAGCTAAACTCACAGTACAAATTAATCTTCTAGTCAGGCTTCTAGAAAGGCTTTGGAGTAGGAGCTGTAAGGATTCAAAGAGACTCCTGTGTAATTTAAGTCACTAAACAGTGCTAGGGTTGATGGTCATCTCCATAGCGGGTAGCTTCAGAGAGCAACTTGAGCTCAACTAGCACAAACTCCTGAGAGCTAATGATTCAGCCTTCATGCTTCACTTGATTCCTCTTTTTCTGCAACTTATTGTTTAGTCTTTCACAATTGGCTTCCAAGGTCGTGTCCCATACCTCCAGCATATGCGAGGAGAACCTCTAAGAGGCTTAGCAGGGAAGACAGATTGGTCAGAGAGCCTGAAGCAGCAGTAAGCAGCGAGAAGAGTGAAATAGAGGTTTCCAGTGACACTTGCCAAAAAAAGATGAAGGCATACATGCATATCTCAATGGAAGGGGGGTGCATGGAGCCCAGGCTGAGACAGTGACAGTGTTACATCTCCCTGCTGTGGGAAGCATCACAGTTTCCCACACTGTACTGCAACAGGTGGCTTGAAAAAACCCTCAAATTTCCCCCAGTCCTTGTGGCTGGAAGTTGGCTCTTATTCTGTGAGTAATCAGGGTTGAGATGAACAGAGTTCATCTGGCTAGCCAGGATGTTGAGAGTGGTAACATCTTGTATCTCTTACTTATGGGCAGTCCTTGGATTTCAAGGCATTCTTACTGCAGACTGTGTTTGATGAATAACAGCTCCCTTCAGAAATGTCATGACAAATCATTTTCTCAGGCAACTTTGAATGTACTTTTAGGGACTCAGGTCAGATACTACTGCTGGAAAGCCCATTTGTGGTGAGCTGCAGTGCCAGTGTGAAAAAAAGTAGGAAAACACTGTACTTGACTGGGGAAAATCTTCCAGCACATGCACCAGTGCTGGCTGAATCATGTCGACTCTTGAAACAGCGTGGCACTGTGAACCATCTTTGCATGAGGAGTGTTTCCATCCTCCGTGTGTAGGCTGTTCCTCTTGTAGTAGTAACATACAACAGCTCTGCCCAGTGGAGGTGACTTAGGACTTTAGGTGTAGGACCACAGGTGGTCCCAAATGTTCCCTGAATTGGAGCAGGGGTCTGAATTCGAGCTATTTGTTATTGCATGATGTCTAAGTTAAATTCCTGTCAACACTGAAGCCAGTCACAGTATTTGGTGAGTTTAGGATTTCTCACGGTATGGGTTTTTTTTCTTTGTTTTACCAAACTATTTTTAAAATGTTTTTCTGTGAGTTTTCGGCTCTGGGTGTGAGGCTTTGGGGTTTTTTTGGGTCTTGACGGGTTTTTTTTGGGGGGTGGGATGCTTTTATCAAGAAGCTTAAAAAAAGAATGGACTGGACCCCAAGTCTTTACTCTTCTTTGAGGTTCTACTAAGTCCCTTGACAGCTGCTTTTTAGTTGTTTTGACGGTACCTATATGAAACTCCAAAGTTTTGCTTGTTTTCAGCTGTAAAAGAACTTGCTTTTGATACTCTCATTTTCTTGTTGTTGAACTTTTTGAAAATACAATATAGTAGAGTCTACATGAGAACTGAAATTGCTTACAGAGAATTTTACAGTAAATTGATATCTAGAAATATTGTATTGCTGGGAAATATTCTGTTTATCTTGGGATCAGGGCAGATATGATAAAGATACAAAACATAATCATCAAAATTCTATACCTAGGGCCAATTTCCGTTCAAGGCTAAGTAGGAACAAATCCCACCAACTTTTCAGAGAGCAATATTCTTTGCACTAGACATGTTTTTATTCAGATGCACTTTCGGGTAAGATATAGCATAAATTTCCTATAAAATATTTCAGAAAGACTTTTTATTTCTCTGCAGCATATCTCTCAGAAAATGAAGCCTTACAGATTCTGTCTGTACAAACACAGACTTTATTACAGCATATGTTCTTTGGCAAGGCAAGTATTTACCTACGATGCACATTTTACTAACTCTGAATAGCATTAGCACGCCTATAATCAAAGTTTGACTTGCAATATACCACCCACCAGATAATCCCAAGAAATACCTGTGATGGGGGGTTGTGTGTATGATTTGCGTATTTTCTTTATTGTAAAAATATGATACTACTACTATCTCTGTTGTCCACAGTATCTAAGATTTTTCACCTGCTGATAATTTTCAGAATGAGTTTCTGGAAACTCTGCTGTTAACTCAGTCAGGATATTATGTACTTCTATAGCCTGTCTCTTTACAGTGGAAGAGGAGGAAGGGTTATTCATAGTGGCTATGTTTACTTACCTATCCTAATCTAAAAGTATGTATAGATATGTTTGAAGATGCCTGTGGCATGGTACCTCTGTATACTATCACTGTATTATCTGAAGTCCAAACCTGCGAATGCATGTCAGGGCGGAGGGATTCATGCTAGGTACAGCCTAGGAGCCTAATTCTTAACTGAGATCCACAAAATCCCTGGATTATGCACCTGCTTTTTTTTTTTTTTCTCCCCCCTTATGAACATATTTTCAGAATATTTGTGTTCAAACCCACTGTGGCTTGTCAACTTCTTGAGCTTGCTGCCTGTCTTCTACCTAAGATGAGCTGAATTTCAGGGACGCCCGGTCCTTGAAGAGTGTAGCTGGGGAAGACAGCTTTTGTACACAGTAGTCTGAGAAATGACTAGGAAATGTGGGACCTCAGTGCCAAGGGGTTTAAGCTCTCATCTCTCGTACCCATACAAAAGTATTCTAACTACAGGAGAGAACTGAGCTGGTCATCACTTCCTTGCAAATTAAATTGAGTCAAGGGACTGCAAAAGATGCAAGATCAGTTTGGACCTGAGAGGTAATCATGAGGGAGCCTGGCACCTTGTTGCCTGGAGGAGAGAGGGCCACTGCTAGCAGTGGGGCTGATGATCCATGCTATTTTCTGTGTTTTGTTTCAAGTTTCTTGAAGGGAATTTAGGTGTGCGACACTGGGTTTTAGGTGGAAGCAAATCCGCTGAGACCCAGGTTTAATGGTCTTCACCTTTAGGTTTCAGTTTTTTGAGGTTTTTCTGGTTTTCTGCTCTTTGAGGCAGAGCTGCCAAACCGTCAATATTCAAGTGCTAACATTTCTGTGAGACTTGCAGGAAAGCAGACAGTTGCTAGAAGCGAAGATTTTTGTCTAACAATTCCCTAGACTTGTGCAATATGACTCAAAGGTCTGGCTTCTGCTTACTGCAATTTTATTCTGTTGGAACTCTGAAGTCTTTATAGTAGTAACTCCTGATTTACGACAGCACAGGGATTACCAGAAATAAGACTTTATGTTCTCTGATGGAAAAGCCTTATTGAGTTTAATAGCATATAATAAGATTTCCTTGGTTTTCTTTCTTTTTTTCTTTCTCCTTATTCCCTTTATTTTACTAATTGAATCCCATCTGAAGAGATGGTTAAAGAAAATTGCTATGATTTTTGTAGGGGGGAATAGTCTTTATCAAATTCTAATAGACTTAGATAAAGAGTGTTTTTTTGGTCTGAATCCCATGAAAATTCTGCAAGATTTTATTAAAAATGTTGATAAAATTTATTTCTGATCATTTTTTGCCATCGCAGAGTGCTCATTACATTCAGTTTAAATTGCAACACTGAGGCACTACAAAGCAATGCTTTGCGAGTCTGAGTTTTGTTCTTATTTAAAGTACTGTAAATTCCTTCTTTTCAGTGGCGCTCTCCCTTATTTACACCAGTGTAAATGAGATGTGATTCAGTCTTGCAATGTGTCTTGAGGAACTATTTTCCTCTAGTTTAGACATTTTATTAAATTGACGTCTGATTGGGTACCAGGCTCGCAAACCAAACAAGAAATGAATATGATGTTCAGGTCTGAGCACATGAATTTTCCTACAATCACTGCCAAAATAAATCTCCCAAAACAAATTATTTATGAACTCACTCAAGCAAAATGGATTATTCAAATAATTACTTAGTAATAGAGGAAGTCTGAGCAAAGATACTTCTAACAATGAAGCTGCCCTCAGATCCTGATGCTCAGGAACATTCTGAGGGATTAAGACAGATTCTTTCTCTTTCTTTCAGCTCTGCCACAGTCCTGCTGAAAATGTGCAGCGTTGTGTGCACCTTAAAAAAAGAGGGAATGGTTTTTTAGGAGACATAGTAATGGTAGAGCTGCAATTTAGTACAGTTTAAGCTCAGTGGAATGCAAGCATGTAGGTTACACGTTTAAAGGTACAGGCTTAATTCACCAATGTAAATCCTTGCTAATTAGATCTGAGAAAGTCTGAAAACATTAGAAGGAGGAGAAGGAGTATTAAATTTTTTTTCCCCACTTTTCTTTTTCTTTTTTTTTTTTAATTTGAGGGTTCTGCAAGCTCATAAATCTAAAGGGAGCTTAAATATTTCCAAAAGCATATCTCCAAAGCAATTAAGGCACTTAAATTTTGTACATCATTCCTTCTCCACAGCTAGCCTGCTTTAGAAAAAAGAAGGAAATGTCTGAGTATAAGTGTTTTAATGCTGGTATTTCCCAAGTGTGTTTTCTATCCGTAGCCTTGGAAGTACTCCATGCAAATCTTTGTGGCTTATTCCTGCTTCTCTGGATTTCAGTTTTCTGGTGAGCAAACAAGAAAAGGCTCTCCCTTGTCTTCATTCCCTTCAGTAAAGCTGAATACGGGTAAGAGTGGTTGCTTATAAAATTGCAAATGTAACAGTAAATCGGACTAATCTGCAATGACTTTAATAGTGTAGTGTTCCTGCATGATGATAATAGAAAGCTCTGAGTTGCAGTTCGTAATTGTGATGAGTCTAATATAAAAAAAAAAAAACACAAAGGGAAAGACCTTGGAATGGAGATAGACAGAGCTTTGAAGACTTTTTTTTATTCAACTGCTTCCTAAATAATTAGCTAACCAACTATTTAAAAAAGAAAAAAATCTCTACCCAAATTTGCCACGGTTGTCATGTTTTTCACAAGGTGCTGAAATGCCCAGCTAACCTTGTAAATGGGATGGCTTGTAATAGCAGGCAATATCTAAATCTGGAAATAAACTTCTTTTGTAGACTCTGCTCTAAACAGAACCAGTGTCATCACAAGGTTACCCATCAATTCTCACTATCGAATCCTGACTGCTAACTTAAAGTCGTATTTTCAATGGCTGTGATGGCCTCTGATGGGTGGATCCGAGACAACTGAAATACTGAGGACATATACTATCCGGTCAAATACTATTTTTGACCATGGGGTGCCTGACAAGGTGATTAGTGGAATAGCAGAAATGGCCCCAGCAGTTACCACAACAAGACACAATCTTGCTGTGGCACCAAAAGCAACTGGAGATGGAGTTGAGGCAGGAGTGTGTAGGAAGTGCTGGGTAAGAAGGATAGGTGCTTCTTTCTGGAGGTAGCAGGAACACTGGCTGTACATACTGTTGTTCATTTAGTGTTGGGACCAATTTGAGACATCCAAACTGATACAGCAGCCCTGACTGGTATCCCTTCCTTCTCCCTCCTTTCTGTGACTGTCATCTTACTCAGTACATAGACAGGTCCGCTCCAGAGCTGAATCAGGGATAACTATACAGCTATACCATAGATTATCCAGCTGTACTATAAATATCCAACTGTACTACAACGTTATTAGAATCAGTTCTTATCTGTAAGACCCTGTGCTTCATTTATTGCAAGGTGTTTAGTAAGGAACTTAATGCAGAAGACTGAAAAAGAGATGGGACAATATGATGGTTAACGGATACTGAAAGCTCCCTAAAGAAACAGATTCTCACCTTGTCTCTGTTGTAGAGCTCTACTACTACCCAAGACATTTAACTCAACCCTTTCAGAGATAGCCAGTAGTTAGCATGTGTCTTTAGAGTACCCATGCTGCAGATGGGTCAGGATCCTATTGCAACGTACACAGCACCATGGAGTGAGCTTCAGAAGCATTCTGAAAAATTAGGGCATAAACATCTCACATGACATGCCAAGACCTAGTAAGTGCTACGTACAGCTTAACATCTCATGGGAACCGTCATCTCACAGGGATGTTGTGAAGATCTATTTCTATTTTATGAAGCATTTACATTTTATATCTAGGTGTACCAGGTTTGTCAATTCTTTCTGAGTGTGGCTGGAAGTAAACTACCTGATGGAGCAGGGAGCAGTATCTGCTGTCCTCAGGAGGGGTGGAGAAGGGCATGTCCATCTGAACGTTTGCTATGTGTCAGGAGATGGGTCATGGGCTGAGTTAGTGGCAAATCAGGGCACACAGAAATCTCTCCCTGCCCTTGGCAGTCTGGCCCTGCTCGCTGGTCCTGTTTCCTGAGAAGAGGAGGAATGGCAAGATTCAAGAGATCTGTGATCTTTATTCACATCTGCCCTCACAGTGGGTAACAACTGATGTAGATCTGCAGGTCCCCTTTCTCTCTTGGCAAAATCTGGCTGGGAAGGACATGATGCAGTCCCTGGTCTTCTAAAGCCTCAGAGCAGGCTTACAAACTCCAGGGAGTGCTGCAGAAATGCTGGGGCCACTGGGGGAAGAGGTGCTGCTAGGAAGATAATGAGGATAAGATTATTGAATAGCTGCTCATTAACTGAGCATATTGTATCCTGTGCACTGAATGAGGTAGGATCCTCTGGGAAAAAAATGTCACGTGATTGTGTTTATGAAAGATTGCATCATAATGCAACATGTATAACAGAGAGCTTGTACAGCAGTTTTAATATGGTGTTTCTTAATTGTGAGTACCCAGCCATTGTGGTCTTAATATTCTTTTTAAAACAGTGTATTTTTCTCTAAGCTGTGCAGAGATGTTAAATAGAAAATCTTTTTAAAAAAAACCAACAAAACCCAAACTTGAATGAACGCTTTGTTTTCTAAAAGTGGATGTTTGCCCTAAGAAATATTTCTCTCTGGGGAAGAACTGTTAGCAGAGGGCAATACTTCATTTGATTTTAATGCTCAGTTATCCTCCTAGGGGCCAGCACTGCAGACTCTTCACATACTCGTTACTCCAAATGTTCTTTTCCCAAATGTACATCTTCTCCTTCCTGCATTTTAGTCAACTTCAAGATTTCATTTGCACGCTCGTTAACAAGCTCATGGTAGAAAGGACTAAGGCATGGAAAAACCCAGTGGTTTTGGGTTACAAAAAAAAAAAAAAAGAAAAAGCTCATTAGGGGTTTTAGCCAGTGAAGTATGCTTATATTTTGCACAAGTACTATCCTTTCAAATTGATTTTTGTGGACATATAACTTGAAAGAGTAATAACAGACTCACATCTGGCACATATGGAATGTCATTGTTGTTTATTCGTTTTCTCAACAGCAAATAATGCACAGAAACATTAGAATAGTGTTCATCTAGAACTCCTTGAAAATGCCCATCAAATCTTTTAACAAAAGAAATAGGAAAAATACATATGGGAGGCATTATTCATAGTTAAACTTTCCCAAACAATACGTAAAACATTTAGGGAAGATTAGGTATGTGGTAAATAACCCTTATGTCCTATTGTGTGTTACGTTAATGGCCATATCATGTTGTACAAGGTAACCTGAATTTATAAATACCTGTGCATTAGCTTTGCAGTAATACAGAAGTCAGTTTGAATGGTTTTGAAGACCCACATGTTAGGGAGTCTTATAAAGATAGACTTGTTTTATTTTTTCTTTGTAGTTAATAAAACTATATTCTTTGTAGAGATACATTATATTTGAACCATAGGGACATTTACAGTGTATTAAAATATATGAAAATTGGTGGCTTTCATTTGAAATTCTTAACCTGATGGTGGGTGAACACAACAGAGATGTTTATTGAGTATTTTTTTCACATAAATGCATGTGAAGTGAGACTGTCAATTTTTACACAGCTCGATAAAAGACTTCCTTTGAAATACCATTATCACATTCTGAGCATCAAGCAAATACCAAAATTAGCACTTGGGTCTAGTGTACAGAGAATACTTACTAGAAGTCTACATAGCTGCACAGCATGAAAAATAATGAACCCCTTAAACTGATCAAGTGTGAAAATACTTTTTTAATAGAAGCATTGTTTTACATGTTAGCAATAAACGTGGGAGAAAAATTGTCCTTGTTTCAATGTCTGGACTCTTATTAAAAGCTTTGTTTCTCTGTAAATAGCAAAAATAATTCTGTCACCCTGGGCTCATTCAATAAAGCTAGTCCAGTGATCTAGAAATGAAATGTCATATACAGGAGTTCATCTTGTGTCCTTAGGCTTTACAGAGTGTCTCTGGGTTAACATGTTGGGGTTAAGATTTGCTCTGTCATCACATAAATTCTGTAAATCGTAGCAGTTCTCACTTTCCTGGCTTGTTAAATAAGCCAATACTACCAAGTTCCCAGTGCTTCCTTCACTTATAAGCTGTTGAGTATGTTCTCAGGGAATTTAATTATTGTATCAATGAAGAGGAAAAAGTGCATTTTAAATTACTGGATTTTCCCCTGTGAATGCCATAAAAACATATGGACAGCACCATCTGTGTTCTTATAACTACAGATTTGTGTATTTATTGGTTTTTATCTGGAGATCAGTGTCATTTGAACCCATTTGATCTCTGGCATCAGAGTTTATATCCAGAATTCTGGCTTCAGCCCATGTATACATTATGTTACAGCTCTAGCTTGTCCTGCAAATCTGAAGGCCAGGAATGTGTCTGTTCCCTTCTGCAGGCTTGTGTTTATAGCAAATGAGCTGTTTGGAAAGGTTATAGTTCGATGATTCAAAGCTACCTACTTTGGAGTTCTCATTTCTTAGCTATTTTTGTGCCTATGGGGAAATCTTCAGCTGACTCTTTAATTTTTCCTTCTGCAAAACAGTGATAGTGATACCTATGTAATAGACTATTGACAGAATAAATTGTGCGAAGAATAAGCAGTAAGTGCTGTATTTAGCTTGTAGACAGTAGTAACAAAAGTTCACTGCCTTTAATGCCTTGGTCTTAGTTTTGTGAAGTTCCTCTAAGACTGTGCAGGGCTCCTCCATAGCTATTATTCTTGAAACTCTGCTGGAAGGAGAAGCTTATCTTGTTTTAAGCATTGGCATCAGGAGAGTTCCTCCTGTTTCTCTTAGAAGATTATGCAGGTGGATGCTTCAGATTCTTTAACTTCAGCTTCTGCTGGGCTGTCATTTGCATGTACAACAATATGTACAACCCTTCTGGGACTTTGGTGTGCTTGACTTTGTACTTTTCTTTTTGGCTGGAGTATCTCTCACTAATAGTACGAGTCTTCCCTCAGAGGCTATTGATTTAAACAGAAAAATATTTGTCTCTTGCTTCAGAATTTATCCTTGCATAAGAGAGAAGCTGATAATGAGATTTCTTTAGAACTTTTCCATCAGCTTGTACAATCTGCTGATGGGACTGTAAAGCTGATTGATTTTAAAAAACAGTATAGATATCCTGTAAAAAGAATAGTAAATGCCACAATATTTTCAAAAGATTCCTGTGGCACTTTATCATGTTGCTTTAGAATTTAAATTCTTTCTGCTTAGAATCTGTATGAGTTTCCTATAGATTTTCTGGAGGAGAGTTGAAAATGTTTGATTATTCACTATTAGTGCACTGTAATGCATAAGCACGTATATCACTACATAGCAAACATTAAACTCAACTACTTCAGTCATACTTTGACGCACTGCAGTTTCCCAGGCTCTCCTTGGAAAAGAATATATTTAAGGAACTCCAAATAGAATTAAGGACTTTGGGACGACTCCCGCTGTGACCATTAGTAATGGTAATCAAGAGAAAATGTAAAGTATATACGTCATATGCAAACTGAGTCTGCACATTACTTTCGTCAGAAGTTTCTTATTTTTTGTAGACCTGATTCTGCAAAAGACTGGGAACTTCCTGGGACTTCCAGAATTTGGTAACTCTCAGGTTGACAGGCTAATGGGGGAAAGAAAAATGAGATTCTCTCATCTGTCGAGCAGCATGTAAAACAAATCCTTGAACTAATGTGACCTAAAGCTTTGGTCAACTATGTAGCCCTCTGACTGACCGAACCAAGAGTGTAATACTGCTGCTGTTACTTAATAGTGGAAGCAGAGAGAAGGAATAAAACTATCCACTTTCTAAATAGGATGACTGCTATTAATTAATGGCACTGTGAAAATTGTTTATTTTTCTTTACTGAGGTTGGAAAGCTGTATCTTTTGACTTCAAAATCCTTCACTCTGCCATTTGCCTGCTTTAATTGCAACTCCTTTGTATAGCAGGTGCCCTAATAAAACACGGTACAAATCTGCTTTATGTTTTTGCTGAAAGTATGATAAATAGACACCAAAAACCAGCCCAGTCTTCAGCTGGGATTTCCATTTTCTGATTTCAGTTTCAATTCATCCATGCTTTTAGAAGTGCTGCAGACAATTTTTTCAAAAATCTCTATTCTGATTTTTCTGATGGTGCCTTTTCGGATGCCATGATCATCTTTTCCATAGCTGTTAGCATTCCTTCCTTATTCACATGCATTGTGTAGTCTTTTCTATTCCAACTCCCAGCTTTGATGTGTTTTGACAAACCGTTTTCTGCTTATTTTGATCTCATGAACATAAGAGGCAGTGGTCTTGTGCAGTGCATTGGTGCTGGAAGCTGCTGCAGGAAGGTGAGTAAGAACACAGGCAAATGAATGTAATAGCTGATGAGTATACATCTCCTCCAGCCTCTGCTGAATATTGAAGGCATGCTCAGTGGAGGAAGTACCACAAGGAAGTTATACGCTACACTTATAATGTAATTAAACCTTATGTTCCACTTTTTATCCTGTTCTGTGTAGAAAACCAGCCTTCTCTGCTGAAGAGAATTTACTTTTACCCTTGGGGCTGCTACTGCCTGCTATGCTGGAAGTTACTGCTGAGGTGCAGCAAACGTGAGAGAGTGGCCATTGCAAAATGTGAGGGTCTTAAAAGCAGTAAATTAAAAAAATCTTCAGAATCTTGTTATGCGGAAGATGTGTTATTCTAGTTAGGAATAATTACACAAACACTGGTTTTTAAAGTTTATTTCAGTTTTGAAAGAAAGCTTATACACTATGCAATACAAGGGTGTACATCCTGGGCTGGTGGGAGGTGGGGAGGATAATCTACAAACCCACAGGGAATTTTAATGCTTGTTTTTCAATATTCTTGGTAAGAGTTTCACAACTGTATCCACTTGGGATCTTTAAAAATATCTTCCACGCTTGTTTGGGGGTTATGCTAAACAAAAACCGGAGAACTAAATTTTGTATTTGACTTTTTAAAAATGCACTAACTGCAACTGAAATCAGCCTCTTACTGGGGTACTGTGCAGTTCAGAGTTGCTCTCTTTTGAAGGGTAATACATAAAACTGAGGATCTCCTCAATTCACTCTGTATTCTTTGGGGCTCTTCAAAAAAGTAGTGAGCTTAGCTTCTCCGTTTGGCTGAACTCCAGATCTGTCAATGACATATTACCTACTTAATTTTCCACTGCATCTTTGGTTATTAGGAAAGGTACAATTTTTTACCACTTGCCACAAATTGTAAAGTGGCATGTGTGTACTGGTAAGCAATGACTGCTTTTCAAGCCACAACTGATTGCATTTCAGAGGAGTTTATCAAAATACTCCTACTGACTTGTAGATCAGTTAGTTTACAGTTTATTTTGGGATCCTTCATGATAAAAATGTACTGTGTGTGGTCCTCATCCAATGCCCAGTTAAATGGAGAATGTAGTTCCGTTACAAGCAGGGAGGAGGATTTAAAGAAATACTAAATGTTGTAGTATTTGAAAATATGTGCTGCTTCTTTCCAGTGTGTGAGGAAACTTACAAAATCTTAAGATGCAAATATTTAAAGGGGTGTATATAAAAAAGGAAAATTTGCACACCAGTGTAGAAAACATTGGAGATAGTGAATGGTTATATTAGTGTGACAAGGAATAGTGTTGATTAAGCCCCCTTATACATATTAAGTGATACGTTTAATGAGAAAACAGAAATAGAAAGTCCTACAACTGCTAAAATCATGCCACTGCTAGAATGTAAACTTCTGCGTTTTCTGACTCCTTTTGATTTATGGTACTAGTCCAGCAAGAATCATATAAATTGAACAACTTTAATGTAAGTGCTTGTGAACATGCTTAAATATTTAACTAATTTAGAGTCTAGTTATTCATATGGAAGAATTGCATTGAGTGACTTTTGCATTTCTTTTCTTAGACTTTAAAAAATAATAACTGCTAAGGTTATGTAAAGGTCTATTTATATTGTAGACTAGAAGGTAAGTTATCTCAATAATGTGTAGGTAGCTGTGGCCAAGTTTTTGTTTAACTTCATGGAGTCGCATCACTTAGGTCATTAAGTCCAAATCTCTGCTGTCTCCAGTAAGGACGTGCCAATATTCCCATAAACCTTTATATCCCATTACAAAGTGACTTTTTAGGAGGTATCCTTCTCCTGACTCACTTTCTTCTTACGTACCTCAGGTGCTAGCCTGGCACCAAGCTTGCCCAACCCAACTAAATTAGTATTGGGCATGTCCCTGTTAACCCATCATTAACCCAAGTATCCTGCACTGGATGGAACAGTGTCAACTGCCTCATAAACTCAAGGAAAATGAAATATAAAGGACAATGTATTGCTGCATCATTGCATTAAAGTCCTGAAACTGCCAAAGCAGTGTGAGTTATAGGGTGTTCTTACATAGATAAAATTTAGATCTGCAAATAGTTAAACATCTTTGCATATGTAAGACATTGCAGTTTGGACAGGAAATTGGATAGATCCTAAATCTAGGTCTTCTAAGATGGTCCTTATTCTCAGCTTCTTCTGAAGTCTGCAAGGACAAAATGTCTCATACAATCTACAAGCTGGAATCTTTCAAGAAGTGACAGCCAGAATAAAATCATCAGGATAATTTTTGCTTGTGCTTCCACTGTTAATGGGATGCCTCTTGAGTCCCAGTTCCTTGTCTTTTCCTCTAACCATTCGGAAGAAGTCTTTTGATATTTTTTTCTTTTTTACCCTTTAGTCTTCCTCCTTTTCACCCAGTGAATTTCACACAGAGCTATATCTCCCTTAAAAGCTTGGAGGGTAATTCAGTCAATCCAGTCACTTCTCATGCTCATGGAACCCTTTCATAGTGTTCGGAAGGTGTTTTATCTGTGTGATGAATTTTTAGTGGAAATTAGAGAAGAGAGCAATTTGACACACTCTGACACTGATATCTAAATTACTGCAAACAAACGAATCCCCAACCCCCAAAATAAGCACTTCCATCCTTGTTGTCTTCCCTGATCTAGATAAAAAGACAAATTTAGGTAAATTTGTGATATGCAAGGGTTTTGCATTTATTCATGCAGCTGTTTTTGGCTGTCTTACAAATATATACTGTACTGCATCCCAAAATCCTACACTAAAAGAATCTTAAGGTTGCATAGTTAAATATGTTGAAAATGGGAAGTGCTGGAATTAATTTTACATATGTGACCTTAATTCACCACCTTTGCACATGTTTGTTATATGTGCAATAGTGTAATTAAAGATAGTGATATTTTTTTCTCTGTCCAAGACCTCAGATATGCTCAGTGAATATTTTATTTAATATTGTCTTCACATCCCCACCTCCTTGATCCTTTTACTGAATGCAAAACTACTAATTTGTTGAGGGACTTTACTAGGAAGGCCTCAACACAGAATGTGGATGTTCTGCAAACATTCATGAATTTAACTCCTAGCTGAGACTGGTTGCTGTTAATATCCCTTTTTATAGGCCCAAGAGACCATAGCCAAGGATCTGCTAAGTTTGGGCAGCTGATTTAAGGCATGAATCTTTAGGCTATTTAGCATACAGGATGCTTCTTACATCCAAACCCTACTTCCAGTATTTTGGTTAGAAAATTTACGCGAAAGCATTCCCAAGTATCTTGGTAGAAAACCGTGAATACTTCTTAGTAGGTGACCTGTGACAAACTGGTTTTCTGTAACTGGCTCGTGTTAAGCAGGAGTGTTGGGGGACAACACTAGTGGTTTACTGGAGTACAGTTTAACTGCACTACTCATTAAATAATCCCTCCTTTTTAAGCATCTTCCTGCAACCTTGACTTCAGACCTTCTAAAGTGGTTGACAAATATCCAGGACTTGTACAAACATCAGTCTCTTGATACATAATCCTGATTCACTCTCAGATGGCCATCTTGTGAACTGAATGAGGCAGGACCCAATTTAGCACAAGGTTAAGATTCTGTTATCCCAAAACTTTTCAGGGGAAGAGGAACAGAGTTATAGTAAAATCTACATAAAACCTTATAAAAAGAGAGCTACCTGGTATTGAGGATCTTCTGCAGATTTGAAACAGAAATTTTCAGAGATTTGGCTTTTCCATCTCTTATGGCAGGGATGACAAGGGAGATGGCGATCACACGTCGACACAAAATCCACAAGTCTTAAGCCATTGTCCTAAGCCCTGGAGACACTACCTTGTCTTTAAAAAAAAAAAAAAGAAAAAAAAAAAAGATCAGTTTGGATAAAAGTAATGAGTATTTTCTCCTGGTTGTGAAAAATGGCACACTGTTTTTATCTCCAGCTTTAAGTGTAACCATAAAATTCAATCTCAGTATTTAAAACATGCAAAATTATAACCAGCTGAAATAAGGACCCATGCTAGGGAAGTGTCAAATATTGTTAATAGGGCTACTAGCTCCATATGGAGCATTGTGCTGTTCTTTTAAGACATAAATTAGCAAAAGGCTGAAATGTCACTTCGCAGTGCTTTTGCAGGGTATGTAGCTGGGCATAATATGTAGAATAATGATACTTGTTTCTGCAAAGCAGCATGCACCTTTGTAGAATTTTGAAGGACATCTCAAATAATGGTTTTCCTCCTGCAGAGATGTTTAAGTTTCCATTTCGAAGTTGAGTATTACTGCTACAAAATATAAGGTTGAAGTAGCAACCTTTTGCTACTTCAAGATTTTTTTCCACATCCAAAGAGAAATATGGTTATTTTATGTAGAATAGTATCCTAAGAACATTACCTTTTACTAATTCTCTCATCTCATATGTTTACAGGGAAGGAGGGGGTTTTAGTGGGTTGCAAGCAAGTACTTCTGATCCCAGATGGGTTTGAGACTGTTTCAATTGGGTTCACATGCCATTCAGCTGTATCAGTTAATGTTTGGCATCAGAAGTCCAGAAAAATGGAGCTCTCAACCAAAGATGGGGAAAATCTGGGAGGTGACTGAGTTTTATGCGTGCAATTGGGTGCGCTAGAAGTGGTGATGTTGTTCACAAATGGTAGTGAGAATCTAGACCTGTACCTTTTTGATTAGAAGTCACCGAGGTAAAACTCAGTACATCAAATGTGGAAATCTTGTATCTCTAATACGAGTACTCACTTCTTTATCGAAGCACAAATACATTTCAGTTGCACTCAGTGACCTTTTGGCAATATACTACAGAAAGCATGTTTTAGCCAAAGAAGAAAGTTGTGTTCAACAGAGACTGCTTGAGATTGTTGATCGTGAGAAAACTGGGAGCATGGGGGGGCTGGGGAGGGAAAAGGAAGGTGTCAAATATTTTTATTACAATGTAAGCCTTTTCTCATCATTCTGCATGGTGTATTTGTGATTCTCAAAATCTCTTTAACATTTGGGATGTTGAGTTTTTATTATATCCTAAACAATCTCACTTTCATGTGATGGCAATCGCACCACTTCATACAAGCTCCTTAGTTCCTACACATGCTTACTGTCATCATAATTTTTGCCTATTAATTCATACAAATTCATACTTTACAAATAGTTCCTTCCAGAATTACTGGTCTGTGAGCTGACACTGTGAAAAGAATTGCTTGGGTCTGGATGCCTTATTTTGTCAGCCAGCTAATATTATTTGTAGACTGCATAGCTGTATAATAGCATAAGCACCGCAGTATAATAAAATCATTTTGAAAGAAGGTTTAGAGAAACAGACAGACTCCTAAAACTCAGGATTATTTGGTTGGCAGAGATAAAATCTCACTCCACTTTCTCAAATGCTTGTGAATTTTTTGTTAAGAAGAATGAATGAACACACTGCAAACTAGATTTGTTAATACTGTATTGTGGTCATTTCTATTTATTTCTCCTCCTCTCATCTATACAAGTTCATGTCCATAACCAGTAATCTGTTATGGACACTTGGAAAAACAAAAAGGTTTCCACTTGAAATGAAAAAGATCCATTTAAGGCACAGGAATATAGTTTACAGAAACAGCAAAAGCATTTGAGACCCGCCGTTTCTGCAAGGAGGGCTTGGAGGTAGAGGGAAGTCTTGTATTTACTTTTGTGTTTTTTCACATTTCCTAGAAGTAATTTTCTGTTAGTCTGTATGACCCCACCCCCACCCCTTGATTTTAAGGTAAGTTGGATTCCAAAAAGAAGCTTGGCTTTTTTCAGACTTGAGTTACAGTCTCTCTGAAATAATGATTTGTTAAAGAAATGCTGACAGGCGCTTACCTTATCTGGTATTTGAAATATTTATGGAAATGGTTTAGTTTTCCTATCTATGCCCATTACAATCTCTACAGCAACAAGAAAAAGTTATGCTACAATCTTAAAAATGTTATGAGAAACATGAAAAGGCATGTTTTGGATCCTAATATGTAAAGATTCATGTGCATAATACACAGATATTTCCACTTTTACCAGGGTTATAAATTGTTCTGATGTCGTGGCAACAAGGATCAGATTATAAATTGGCCAGTCACTGGGAAGAATCTGCTTGCTATTATGGGGGCAGTAAATTCACAGCTTCAAGGCCTGTATCATTGCTCAAATGGTATTCGTTTTATGGTTTCTAGTGCATGTTTTTTATCTTTTAAGTAGATTACATTATTGATTCTTGGAAAAATAAAAATTTTTAAATATCAAGATACGTTTAGAGAAAAAAATATAATGGCAATGTGAGCTGTGATTTAATTTTATTACATGGATCATATTAGCAACATTTCACAAGTAAATACAGTTGTGTTAGAACAGGATCCACGAAGAGAAATTGGGAAGTTAATCTGTTTCAAGACTGACTGGATCCCTACTACTTAAAGAAATAGGGCAAAATTAAAACTGACCAAAATGCTGTGTGCAATTCTCTGATTATTTCCATTACTCCTATGGGATAAAGCCTTCAAAAGCTTTTTTCTGGGACTTCGTGAGAACTGCAGTCTTGTACATGGGAAGAAACAGCCTGATGAACCAGTACAGGCTGGGGAATGACCAGCTGGAAAGCAGCTTTGCAAAAAACTCCCTGGGGTCCTGGTGGACAACAAATTGGCCATGAGCCAGCAACGTGCCTTCATGGCAAAGAAGGTGAACGGCATCCTGGGCTGAATTAGGAAGAGCATCACCAGCAGGTCAAGGGAGGTTAGCTGATCCTTTCCCTCTCCTCAGCACATGTAACATTGCATCTGGACATCTTGCAGTGTCCAGTTCTGGGCTCCCCGGCACAAGACAGACATCAACATACCAGAGCAAGTCCACTGAAGGGCCACAGAGTTATTTCTGGGACTGGAACACCTCTTGTGCGAGGACAGGCTGAGAGAGCTGGGACTGTTTAGCCATGACCAGAGAAGGCTTCATATGTACAAATATCTGATGGGAGTGTGTAAAGAAGACAGATCCCGGATCTTCTCAGTGATGCCCAGTGAAAGGACAGAAAGAAGTGAGCACAAATTAAGATAAAAGAAGTCCTGTGTAAACATAAGGAAAAACTTTATTTGTTGTCAGGATGATCAAATACTAGAAAAGGTTGGCTAGAGAGGTTGTGGAGTTTCTGTTCTTGAAGATACTTCAACTGGACACAGTCCTGGGCAACCAGCTCCACGTCGCCCTGCCTGAGCAGGTGGGTTGGACTAGATGACCTTCAGAGGTCCCTTCCAATCTCAAGTATTCTGTGATGGTATGAATCATCTCTGCTTACACAGAATTATTTTGTCTTTGATTAGCCCTTCATATCCAGTATGAGCTTTTGATGTAACAGACACAACAGTCAATCATGTTTTTCTAACACAAATCATTATCTCATTCATCAGTGACACTTCTATGGAACTTCAGTGTCTCAAGCGGATTTGCTCCACTTGTGTCCTTTGAATGTGTAAGGCTGATTTCCAGACTTGCTGAGTTTCAGAACATCTTTTTCCATTTCGTTTCAACTATCCCCAGCCAGAGCTGATACTTCCTCAAAGTCTTTCTGGAAAGTTTTATCCAAATCCTTTATTCAATAACTACAGAAATGTATTGTCAGATTACCTTTTTATTTATTATTCCTAGTCTTACACAAGCTGCTGTTCATTATCATTTTTATTGAAAAATGCCTTAGTTTTTGCCTATCTCTTTTCTCGCATTCACCTCTATTTATTTGTCCAATTTCCTGACATCTGAACTTTTGACCTCTTAGAAAAATGTGTCTATAGCCTAATCTACTTTCATCCACTGATTTAGGATTTCTAGCCTAAACTTATTTCACTCTAGTAGTGTGCTGGGATTTTACTTGCCTCTTTTGTCCATGGCCTCTGTGCTTATAAAATGTTCAAGCTCTCAATGTTAAATCAAATAAACTTTAACCAAGGGAAAGTGGCTACTTTTTGTCCTTCTGAAATGTTGGTGAGTTGGGTTGCTGTTCTAACCTCCGTTTCGATGCTTCATCCAAATAGCTCAGAAGAGAGGATTTTCTTTGCCTTACTGACTAACCTTCTTATCTGTTGTGATCTATAGGTATATCTGAATCTCTAGAAGGTAGACGCAGCAGAGATTCCATCGCTATGTATTTCCTGCATTGCTAGCTGTGTGACTAAAGAACTCCCAGATAGACTAATGGGAGAACATTTTATATCTAAAATTAAACTTCTTTGAGCTGAGAGGAATAAGATAAACTCAGCTTTTTCATAACAGTTGTTGTGGATGAACAATGAAAAACATTTTCTAATAACATACTACTTGGCAAGCTGATCTAGCCATAAGTAAATTATCAGTAAAACAATAAATGAACTCCACATGTCCTTGGTATTGTTCTGGTGTATTTTTGCTGAAGATTAATGTGATTTTTTTTCCCCTTTATTTGGTTCAGGTGCAAACATACATTGGGATGATTAATTAGATGTCAATGCAACTATACCATCTAGTTATTCTAGGGTAAAGATTTGTTGTTGAAACTCAGAAAGACTTTTGAATAGGTACCTAACTTTACAGCTTATGAGCAACTGTTCCAGCAAAGGCAACAAAAGTGTTTGTTGGCTCCCAGCTGAGGTGTGCCCTAAACTGTGTGGTTGAACTCAAGCCTTGCATAGCTACATGAAAAGCTGACTAATGCCAGTGGAAGATTCTCAGTGACCTCACCAGGGCTGTATTGAAATGAGTAGGTTGGCCTCCTCATATCTGCTCATTCAGTCTGCTTTCTAAAAGTTTTCTGTACTTAGCAAATTCAGGTTTGGTAAATCCTCTCTTGTCACTTAGTTGCTTTAGACTCTACTCTGCTTATCTAGACATTTCTGAAGATTGATCCCCATGCTTACAGCTGCTGGCAGTCTGTGATGTGGCAAGAAGAGCTGTATGGAGGTAGAGCTCAGCTGCACAGATTTGAACAAACATGTCCAGACTTCTGAAGACCATGAGGGTGTTTGGCTTGATGTTTGGAATGGCCAGTCATAGCTCCCTCATGTTTGCTTCACAAAACATCACTCTGTGTGTGTGTTGTGCTAGGACTTTTAAAAAAGTCCTGGTTTATCCTTGCTACTGGGATTTAGAGTTTACTCCACTTTCTGTTGCTGAAGAAAACATGTAGAACCAACTCCACCCAAGTAAACCTTTTTCTTCCTTTCTTTTTTTTTTACAACTTACACTAACATAAATATGTGCAATGTTAAGGTAATTCCCCTGTGCAGCCAGAGATAGGAAGAAAACATAACTTGGTATGTAGACCACTCTCTGTTCTCCTTCATATTATTATCATTGACTGGAAACTGCACTCTTTATGGTAATAAATTTATGCAGCTGTTTTCTCTCAGATTTGCACCCCATTTCTTTCCTCTTTACATGCAAGAATGAGATCTTGATAAATTACTTCATTATGCGTCATATCTGTTGCTTGAGCAGTTAGCAAGACTGTTGCCATTAGGTGGTGAAACTGCTGAGATGAGACAGGTGTTACTTTATAAAGAAAGTACTCATTCTCTTGCTTTCCTGTATATAGTAGAAACACAGGGGATGGGAAAGATTCCTTGCATAGCTATCCAGTTCTACTGCAAGAAAAACTAGAAATTTTGCCTCTTCGCTTCCTCACACTTGTTAAGATTCTCACAGCTTCTTTGCTGATTTGTGTGGCCCACCCACTGGACCCAGCCACTTCTCTGCATTAGGTCTTGGCCAGCTTGACATAAACTCTCCTGAGGCTTTCCATGCCAACTTGGTCTTGGGGCAGTGGTTATAATTGTTTCAGATCCTCCCACATGAAATGCATTTTTATTGCTGCTTCATTCACTCTGAATGAAAAGAACGCAACATATACATCAAATCTAAGCAGGTAAGTGACGGGTGACAAGCATGAACAACTTCCTGAGTGACACTGGCAATTTTTATTCCTTTGTCTTACCAGTGCTTTGGGATACCAACCAAGATCAGGACCCAACTGTGCTTGTCTATGTACAAGCCCCAAATAAAAAAATTATTTCTGCAGATAAAAGGTCTGACGAGCTTAATGAGCAGCATAGGCAAGGTATTCATATGTAGAGGATATGATATGCAAGTAGGAGGATGACTGGCAGAGTTTTAAATGTTGTGCTGGTATTATTATTGTTATTGTTTAAAATTATGGCTTGGAAGGTAGGACCACTGTTACCCAAACAGAATGGATATATCTCCTTGGGTCTCATTTGATTAACATTAAACAAGGAACACAGATATTTTCTCGTTACCTTTCACAGAATCACAGAATCA
>Ga0065711_1035088_pt1 | contig 22827 bp, 11 predicted proteins | sample Hoacrofraction12_FD_59098 | JGI IMG/M metagenome (GOLD analysis project Ga0065711, IMG submission 59098) | Hoatzin crop microbial communities from Cojedes, Venezuela - Epithelial fraction 12 v2 (version 2) | ecosystem: Host-associated > Birds > Digestive system > Esophagus > Crop | place... | reverse complement strand
TTTTTTTTTTTTTTTTGGGGGGGGGGAGCAGTCGGTGGTGTCTTTTGTTGACAAACAAAGGCAAAGATCTTATTTTAATCACCCCAACCCAGATACTGAAGATGCAAGCAGAAAAAGTCACAGTTCTTATGACTGCTGCTTGAAAGAAAGGTGTAATTCACCTCTACTATTTGGCTTTCTAGCTACATACATAGAACCGCTCCCTCTATCGGAGTTATGTATCAGGCTGTTGGCAAGCTGCTCTTCTATATGTTTAGCAGCCCTCACACGTAATAGGAGAATCCCTTTCTATGGATCACTGAGTACTTCAGCCCTCAGGAGACACAAGTTCACTCAGCGGACAAGTAATATTCTGCACTATCCTCCTTTCAGTGCCTTTTACTCCCTTTCCTTCAAAACAAACGTGTTCTGTGCAAGATGTATTCCTCTTTACAAACGCTTATTGTCAGCGTAGCTGGCTGCGCTCAGAGTGCCGTTCCAAGAGCACTGGCTAACTCTCTCGGCTGATTTCAGCTCCCTGGAATGGATCCCACCCTCTCCATTCGCCTCCCCCTCTGCTGTGAGCTCTGCTGTGACCTGCAGTCTTCAGTCTGGGTGGGGCAGTGCATTGCTCCCAGAGGTACTGTGTTCAAAGGCAGCATCTACATTTTGTGAAGAGTGCTATGCACACTTGACCATACATAGAGATTTGGTTCTGCTCCCTCCTGTTTTGGGTTCCTATAAAGCTTGAGGTACATACATTTGGGTATTTTTGCCGATATGCCCCACTTTTCAGCTCTCAAATACTCACCTGGTCTTTGAATAATGAGGGAGAATATCTGGCCTTTTGATTAAGGCCTTCAGACAGGGTAAAGGGAGAGCAAATCTCATGGGAGGGGCTTGACTATCTTTGGCAGCAAAGGGTGGTGACTAAGGTCAGGTGGGAGGGAAGGCAAGTTGGGAGATCTCAGAAAAGACATGCCTCTCCCCCTCATCAATGGCATGTCTCCCCTTTTTGCCCTCCACGCCCTTGCTCCATTTGACTGCTGCCTGGTTTGAGCACTCTGGTGCGCTCCAGGCCTTCACGCTCAGGGACAGCAGGGAGGGAAGATCAGGGGTAACAGGGAGGAAAGAGGACAATGGAAGCAAATCAGCTGAGAATTTATTGGTATGGAATCAGAGGACAAGCCAACAATGCCATGGTAGACATCTGCTACAGACCACCTGAGCAAGAAAAGGAAGCAGATGAAGCTCGCTTTGTAGTTAGAGGAAGCTTCACAATCGCAGCCATGGTATTCATTGATTAGGTTATGGAGTAAATCCTTCCCAAAGCTACTTCTAAGCACATGACAGACTAGAGGTGACTGGGAACAATAAGCAGGAATTAGCAAGGGCAAGTAATGCCTGACCAGCTCAACTGCCTGTTACAAGATGATTAAGATGGCTACAGGGAGAACAATGATGTTGTTTACCTTGACCTCACAAACATATTTAACGTAGTGTCTCAGTAGGTCCTTCTAGCCAAACCAGTGAGATATAGACTGGATAAGTGCACAATAAGGTGAGTGGAAAATTGCCTCACCTATCAGACTCCAAAGGCTGTGATGAGTGGTACAAAGTCCAGCTGACAACTAATTTACTATTGGTGTCCCTCAGAGATGAATATTGAAACCAGTACCAATTAACGTCTTCTTTAATGACATGGATGATAGGCTGAAGTGCATCCTCAGCAAGTTCCTAAACAATACCAAATTGGGGGAGCACCAGCAGAGGTATCCCCCACATCCTTCACTCCCTCCTACTTGTTTCACAGATGAATTGATTCTCCCACAATCCTGAGAACTGACCTTTGCAGCTGAGCTGCTGCATAATCAGACAGATGTTTCTGCCCCTTTACCACTATCCCACACAGATGTAAAATTTAACCATGGCTCCCTATAATTTGTTTCTCATCTAGAGAACAGTAACATTCAGAACAAAAACATCCCTGCTCCAACTTGCTTCTCTCCTTCCAAAGGTTCCCCGATTGGTGTGACTCTCCCCTACCCCCTGAAGGGCTGTCTGCTGTAAGACCCTTGTGAAGGCAGAGGTGAAAACCTTGTGACCCCATTTAGATTAATCCTTCTCACCTCCTAACCTTGGATTAGGGGCATACCCTTCCCTCACTACTAACACTTTAAATTAAGAAGAATTAAGGCAAGAAATAAGACATGTTAGAATATGCCACTGTCAGAGAAAGTGAATACAGTAACTATCAAATCAAGCAATAGTTAGTGATTCTGTGAATAGTATATTTTCCATTCTTTCACAATACGTGATTAGTAGTGATAATTTCAGAGCTCCAGTTCGCCACTAATTCAAAAGCTACATTTTATGACAGTAAAAAACAGAGGCCATACGAGTAAGCTTTGCAGATGGTCCAGAAAAGTTATTTAATTCTTCATCAGCTAGTAATAAACAGCTGCATTCTTGTGTCTTTCTGCTTTTGTTTTATGTGTCACAATGTATAAGCTTATTTCTTGAAAAACTGAGAACATACAGAATATTCAAAATACATTGTACTGAAAATGTTACTTAATTGAAGATAATGTAAAATGGCAAAAGAAGACTTAATAAACGTGAAAGACTAGAGACTAAGACAAAAATTGAAAGAATTTGGAGTCTTTTACAGCTCAATTTCTCATTACTTGAATGAAAAAATAAGAACAGGCTTAGAAGAAAAAAGAAAAAGAAAGTTTCCATATTCAGTCCAACCTGAATTCTAGCATGGCTCTTTGATCAAATTTTATTGATGTTCTTTGAATTATTTTATAGACATCCTCAAATCAGCACTTTGCAGATAAACAAACCAAGACTATCCCACCCCAACCGCAAATTTGAGAATTTAACTGTGGATATGCCTCAAAAGTTAGAACAGTAATATCATTAGACCTTTACTAGGGTCCTTTTTCCCCCTCACCCCAACACCCTGCATCATTGTAGCTTAGCCGACACTGGCAAGAGAGAGAAAAAAGAAAAAAATTACATCATTACTTTTGTTCCCTAAATAGAATAAACTATGCGACCTTTGTTCTAGTAGTCTTCCATTTCCTTTCCAGTTTTGCTACCATAGAGGTATTAAGCAAGGGCTGTGATTTTAGTGGGTTATTTTCCCCATATTTTTAACAAATACACTTATTCCACAGCAGGGGATACACCAGCAACTGTTTGGTTGCTTAAAGTGTGTCCAGCCAAACATCTGAGCCACTCCATTCCTGTTATTTCATTTCAAAATAACAACTTTTTTCTTCAAATACAAAGCGATCATTTAGTAAAATGGTCACAAAATTAATAGCAATGGTCATAGAGCAATATCTAACACCAATTGAAAATTTCATAAGCTCTGCACAGGTAAAATTTTATTATCTAAAAAATGGAAGGTTTAAAGTGAGTTTTAAGAGTTTCTAGAACCATCCACTTCTACAGATCCTCAAAGCATGCATTTGAAGGTATTGCTTGATGAAATATGAAAAGGTAGGAGAAAATGTGTGCAATATACTTAGCAGCGTGACTTTTTAAAAACATTCAAGCAAGTTAAAAATCTCAATTCGGTGCGGTTGCCACCATTACTAAAATGTGTATTTCTCTTCACCTGCAAATCCGCATTTTTGGCTAGTTAACCAGCAGTTGAATTCACAGCTGGCAGTTAGGCAAACAATTACCTAATCTGCATGAGAACTGCTGAAGTTTAAACATTTGGATCTAGAGAATACATTTCTCTATTACTATAAAGAACTACATGGTCAGATTCTTTACTATTCACATTTTTATCACAACCAGGCTTGGCTTTCTCCCCCTTAACTGAGAAGGCAGGTCTTTGGTTCTGAACTATTTCAGGAAAATGGATTCTAACAAAACAGGAAGCCTAATTTTATGGAATTATACCATATCCTATTTCCATTGTCATAGGACTGCGTAAAATACAGGATCTTATTCTACCTTTGATTTTTTTTTTATTATTTTTTAAAGCAGGGATCCTCAGAAAACAGTTAACACAAAATAATTAATCTGCAAAAGAACTGAAACTTCAGTCTTCCAAACACTTTTTATTTGAGCAGGAGAAAAACTGATTGATTATTCTCATCTTCATATGCATAGATGCAAAGTATGTCCTTCTCCCTGGAGCACACATTGGCATCTGAAGCAGAACACGTGGAGGCAACAGCTTTTCAGGCATCAGAAATGACAGAAGCAGGAGCACAGGTAGACTCTTTGGATACAGTTCTTTGACCCATATTCAATTAATCCACGTGGCTCCTGTGCTTCACCCAACATTAGAGGCTGCATGGAAACTGTACTTGAGTTCACAGTACAGTCTTATGCGGTTTCTTCCCTTTAGAAAAGTATTAGAAAAAGACTATTTTCACATTTACAGAAAATATTAACAAGACATCACCCTCCAAATAATCCACCAGGGCTCTGTCTCTGCAGCAAGCAGAGATGCGAGTGCAGGCAGACCAAAGCTAGCTGCAGTATGAATGATGGTAGAGCTGCATATCACCGGTCCCAGAGCGTGCTGCAGAAAAGCAGCCAGCAGCCTATTTGCATACTTGGGCACTCAGCATGCACTGAAATCCATGTTGCTACAGCTTGACTGCTTTTGGTTGAAGCTAGACCAGGTATGCCTACGGATGCTACAGTCACACCTGGAACAGCAGAGTAGCAGTAGCCTGTGACAAGTGGCTAGGAAATATTTTTTTCTTCAGGCAACAGTTACTGGCAAAATAAGTGTGTGTGCCTGTGTATTCACACATGTATACACATACACACCTTCCTCCATATACACATATGTAACAGGTTTCTTTGCTTTTAATTTAGAAAGAAAAAACCCACAGTGGATTATTTAATTTTGATGAAGAGTCTTAGGGATCACTTTGGACATTTGCTTGCTGCATGCCGTTTGAAAAATAAGTACATGAGTGTATTATAAAGTCGCTCAGATATAGAAAGTCAAACTTCAAATGGTGAGACCACCTGCCCATGGCCATTTCTATCACTCCCAGGTGCTCAGATTATAGAATCTTAAGGTGTCAAAATATGTTTCTATCAATTAGTGCTTGATTGATTTATGCCAAGAATTCCAAGACTACAGTCAACAGTCACACCTGTAGTCTTCAAATAAAGTCCACAATGGGGTTTAGGGGACATCAGCTCTGTCAGATGCATGTACAAAAAACACAAAACAAACAATATGTACACATAGGTGCCAAAAAGACACAGCTTTTAGAAGAACCTTTTAACAAGGGACTTCACAGAATGCAGGTAACATACTGCTCACTTTTAAACTGATTTCTCTCTCAATATTAATCTCACAGCTAGAGGAAGAAATTAAATACATCCCTCCCCAGCCTCTCCCCCTAAACCCCAAAAGAAATCCCACACCCACAGTTCTGGAAAAAATTCACCAGGGTTTCTGCAAATTCAGCTCAAAATAATACTGATGGCCTAATCTTTTTAATGCTGTAACTTGTGCAACTGCAGCCTTCAGGACACAACTAATCAAAATGTTTATTTTGTGTTTACCCAAAAAAGAAGTACTTCTGAAGGGTTTTAAGAGTTCCAGAAAGTAAAAGCTCTGAGTCACAGAATACTGTACAGATTAGTTCTATAGTAATGTTTCCTAAATAAAAAACCAGAACTGTGTCCTTTCTGACACATTGGTAAGTACCAAGCAGTAGTTTCTTTCCATTCACTATAATAAATGTCAAAAATAATATGGGGTTATAAGTAGCAGTTATGATGTAACAAAAAAGAAATTAAATTTGCAGGTTTCTATCCTCCATTCTGGCTCCGTTCAGCAGATGCATTGTCTGTGGGCTTGATTCCATAGGATGTTTAAATACAGAAATTAATATATAAATAATTATAAGCTAATGAGCAGTGTCACTGAGGTCAATGAAGCTATTTATGTTTAACATTACGTACATGTCTAAAGTGCTTTTCTGGACCCCAGCCCACACTAACTTCCATTTTATACAAAAATACAGTGACCATTTAATAAAATAGAAGAAACCATCTTCAGGGATATTGTGAATCATGTCAAAGTTCTTCTGGCTTTGATATATATTTCTTAATTAATAGATGTACTCAGAGACTTATTGGGATCCTGTGCAGGAAAAGTACATTTCAGACACATAATATGTTGGCAGTGTACAATAATCTGTATAGAATACAGAGGAAATTGATAGAGAATCTGTAGTACCAGCTCAGTGTTTCAGTGCCTTTAAGTATTACAATGAGCATAATTCAAGGTGTGAACGTTTGCAAATCTCTTCAAGAGACTCAAACTTTTATTTTGGCAAGGATTTTTGAAAGAGATTAAGGAAAGAATAATCAGGTGAAAAATCCCATAAACAGAAGAGAAACCCAAATACTTAGAATGGTGTCAACAATCTCCGAATTAATCTCTCGAACTGATTACAATAAGATTTGGCAATATACATAAAAATCAATGTAAACTACAAATGTTTCAAGAGATAAAATCTCAAATAACCTTCAGGGTATATCTAACTCCTAGCAACACTAAAAAGAAAAAATTCTCTCCCATTTCTCAAAGAATATCTTCGGAGACATTCCATCTTTCAGAACTGCTGATCTTGCTACCTTTATTTGAAATCTTGGCTCAAAGATTTGATTCTTTTAAATCACAATGTGGGATTAAATAGGGCTATTTTGTTATTTATGCTAAATTGCATGTCACAGAACCTGGCCTTTAGATATTAATGTCTAATTCATAATTTTAAAAATGCTCTTTTAAATGCTAATACCTTTCAAAAGGCTTCGTTTTCATAATATTATTACTTTTTGAAGACTCTGAATGCTCACCTTCCTTCTTTAATTTGTTGTGTGATAAACTGTAAAAAAGCAACAAAGATTACTATTTATATTTAGAATAACATAAATTGAAAGTCTAAGATTTATGAGTTTTAATATAGCTTCAGTAATTTGGAAACTGTGGGATTGTTTTGTTAGCATCTTTCTGGGGAACCTTCATTTGTGCCTTTTCTGTACTGAAGCAAAAGTTTCTTCCATTCAAGTTTCATTTGAGAAGCAGAGCATTACCTCCTAACTATACTTTTGTAAATGGAAAATATTTTTCTTATACTTCACAGTACAGGAAATGCAGAGGAGCAGAAAATCACAGTATTTTACGACTTTTTAAAAAGCACCCTTAAAGCAAAAATGTAGGAAAGAAAAAAATACTATTTGAGAATAACATGCTTTAAACTCACAGCCTTATGATATTTACTAGTTTTGATTCTTCTTACATTTCCTATGATTCTGTTATTGTTCTAAGACTATGAAAAATGGAGAAGATCACTGTCCATAAGAAATGAAGCATTTTCTAAACACAGCAGGAAACGAGGAGGAGCCTGCCTAGCTCGTCTATATAGCAGATTTAATAAATGATATGCTGGAAACAAAATTTCCAGAACTGAGTTGTCAGTGAGGGGAAGAGCTAAATGTTGCCAAACATGTGAAAACAAAAATAGGACAGGAAAGACCAGAGGAAGAAATATTAGTTCTGAGAGAACTATCTGAAGGAGCCAAAGCACAAAAAGTGCCTGGGCTGTGGACAAGAGGACAAATGACATCAGGTGTAGACAAAAGCAAAAGCAAACACAGGAAGTAAAATTCATGTTTTCAAGAAGGCAAAAAGCAATTAACTGTGTTGAACATATTAAAATATTCTTCAGTGCTCAATGTTCACTGCTTTTGCAGCATTACTCCTCCATGTATGCAATTGCACTAGCTGTCAAAAAATGATGTTTGAGATCTCAGGTTGCATGTCATCTTCAAATCTATCCTAGCTAAAGAAAGCTTCTGTGTTGGGCTCCCCAGCACGTGAAGCAAAGAGATGAGATCCCTCCTGAAGGCCTAGACAGAGCCGACAATCATGGGGAAAGACGGAAGACGGGGAAAAAAAGAAAGAAAGAAAGAAGAAAAAAAAAAGGGGCTCACATCAGCGTTCTTCAATAAGGAGACATGAAAGAGAGAAGAGGTAAAAAAAAAAAAAAAGAGAAAGAAGCATGAGAATCGGTGGACCACAATCTGATCCATGCGTGAACAGGATGGGAGACATGCTTGTGACTTTATCACGATGGGTCTAAATTTATTATGGGGCTTTTGGCCCATAGACAGCCCCTTGAAAAATTCTCACGCCTCAGGTGCACCTCTGAATTTTGCCAAGAAACTACTAATATTTCAGTACCCAGCAAAGCATTTTAATATAAGTCCATCTGACTTCTTCACACAGAATCTTATAGATAGATTGAGAGAGCTCCCTGAATCCTTTGTGCTCAATCAGTTTGGCAAATGGCATTTGGAAAAAATAAAATCTCCAAACGTGTAACAGTTCTAGAACTAGGGTGTTATAATACAGTAAATGTTGAAACACCGTGTAACGCTTTCTTCAGTTATCCATTTAGCACCATCAAAGACAATACTGTGTATGCCAGTTCTGCCAAATTAGAAAGGAAGGTTGAAAAACACCTGACATCTATAAATTCATTAAATGAAAAAGAACAAACGGATCAAACAATAAAACCATACTAAATATATACAAACTCAATAGCCTCTGAGCATCATTGTTGGTAAAGCCATATACTGTAATTATCTCTCTGAAGTCAGTGTGACACCAGAGAGTGCTAAATATTCATTCTTTAGAATAAATACGAATTTAGAACTATTCATCTTTTTTCAAACAGCTGACATGCTGCATAAACAGAAAGTATATATGGAGGTTTTTTAAAGTAAACAATACAATAAGTAAAGTGATTTATTATGCAATTTATCTCTTTCCATCTCTCTGCTGTTCATAATTCAGATCCACACAGGGCAGTTCATATACCATTAATATTTCCCAGACGTGTTTGACTTTAAGGCTATGATCATTTTAAATGTTTTAAAATGTATGCCATTTATCATTAGTGTTATGGTGGTGTCATTCGTATTATTATAGTTGAGGTTGTGTCAACAGTTCTGTAAGCCCTTATTTTTAGGGGTTCAGAACTTGGCAGTAAGAAGTGGCTACAGGCTGAAACCTAGCATAAAGCATCCTGGCTTGGGAGCAATTAAATTCCTTTCTGAAAAGGCTAACAAAGGATTTAGTCTTGAAATTCTGCAAAAGAGAAAGAAACATGTTCATGGTTTCAAGATACAAAGTTCTGCTGGCAGATCTTAGAACTTGTTTTATGCAGAAACGAACAAAACCAGAAGAATGTCCTGCGGGAAGTGGAGAGTGCTGGTGAGCTGGGGAGGGTAGACACAAACTATTCTTTTGAGCAACTCAGCTTTGTGTACTTCAAACTGTCAAACTAATACAGCACAGCATCTCAGTGACATCTGTAGGACCTGGAAATTCAATGAGTACACATTTTTGCATGTGACTTGAAATAAAAAAATGGAGTATTTCCATAAGTGCATTAACCTAGAAGTGTTCTTCCCATTTGGCAATATCAGGATAAGCTTCAATTTAAATCATTGTGGGGTTTTTGCAGCTTCATTGACCTCCCTGTTCTGATTGTTTTGTCATTACTAGACTGGGATTAGAGTCATACAAAAGTAGTGTGTCACACAGCTAATGTTCACACAAGAAGTCCTCACAACTCTTTGAAGGTGTTTATGTGGCTCATACTCTTTGAACTAGATACCTTCGGCAAGAAACGTGTCAGGGTCTTGCAGAAACTCGTTTGGTAGTAGAGGAATGGAGAATATGGAAAATCCCACCTGGTTGTGCTGGTCTACCACCTTTCCAGTTTGAAGTTACAGTTTGCCTCTCTTCCTGCACAGCACAGAATTTGCTTCTACTGTCTAACAAAGATAACTGATTTATTTAAGAGATGGGGAACATCAATAAACATCATATATGTCTGCAGACCCATCGTGAAAATTTTTTTCAGCTAAGGACTAAAACTATTAAAATTCGGCAGGTGCGTAATAAGAAGGCTTGTACTACATAAAATTACCATTTATTTGTTTTCCTGGGTGCTGCCAACTCTCATGCTGTAGAATTTGAGATGCTGTGAGCAATTCCTACTGCCAGTTCTTAGAAGTTTCAGATTCACCAGCTATTTGGGTTTTTTTCTTCTGCGAGCTTGGTCTTGCAGCAGGAATAGAGAACTTTTCAAGTCCCGCTTTCAGAACTCCCATTCCCCAAAAAGTACCCAAGTTTCCCTTCTTTCCTAACACAGCTCCTGTAAAATCAGCGTTCAGGTCCCAGCCCCAGAGCAATCACTTGCTTCTTCCCACTGGAAATGACAGCCTTGTCTTCCTTTCATCTTCACACTGGTATTCAGCAGATCTCCTCACTACCAAACCTCCAAATTTTTATTCTTCCCTACCACGATTTTATTTGCCTTTGCCTTTCTGTTCACTCTGACATGACCCTTTCCATGTACATCAATAGGAGTCATGCCCCAGTATCTTCTCTAAAAATCAATTGCAATCAGGCTATGCCAGCTGAAAAGTAAGTTGTTGATGCCCTATCACTTCTTGCAGGACCTCTGCTACTGCTGTGCCCCTACCTCCACCCCAAAACAGCCTGCTGTTGCTGTGCTGCTGCTCTTTCACCTCTGCTACACTAGCTACAACGAAACTGACTTCCACTTTCTCTTATTAAGACTGCATGACTCTACTAATATGTCACTATTCCTCTCCTGCTACCAAAGCAGCACCCTGGAAGACATCTTGCATTTCACTCACTCTTTCAGAAAGAAAAAATATTACAAATTCTTTGTCAAAACAAAGTATCAGAAGTATCAGTTCCTGACCAAATACAACAGTTGTTCTTAATAGAGGTCTCTGTTCAGGGACACAGACTGAACATCCTTGATCAGGAAGGCTCAACATTTCTGGTCAGGACATGGAAACTTCTTGTCCCCCTTCTTGTCAAGCAGTCTCTCCTCAACAAGTCAAGTTATTTAAGACTTTTTACCTCATGTCACATGCTGTTGCAAGATACAGAACTTGAACAAAAGAGACAATCTAGACTTTTCAAGCAATGCTTGGAAACTCATGCCTGATGGCTGATTGCACCACTCCTGTATAAACAGTTAGGGAAAGAACCTATTACTCAGCTATATAGTAAAACATTATTGAATAACAACTGATTATCAAATATTTTACTTGTAGATTTTCCTTATATTCCACCAGAGGGCTACAGAACTCCCAAAATACTGAAAAACAAAGTTTTCAACGTTTCCAAAGTAAACTATGTACCGTATATAATTTCCAATTTGCTACAAGAATAGTTTTCAACTGATTTTCAGAGATAACTAAAAAAAATTCACCATAGCTTTTTAGCATTTGTCAATTAGCAAACACACTTTCAGAATAAAATTTGAGATGGGTCAGATTTAAAGAATGGTTTCAACATGCCTGAAGCATTGTCCATGGGCCATGTTTCCATTTCTGTCTTCAGAAAAAAGGAGAAATTCCCTTCGACTTTGTTTCTCACCTACTTTGCACATCTACTACCTAGAGCTGCATTATGCACATTATCCAAGTTAAAACATTCCATCTATTTGAAATTATTTTTCTCTTGTATCAAAAGTGTTTACTTTTCATTCCACAAATGTAACTGCCCTACTGCTTCTAGATACATACCATTTCTCCCCTCCCTGCTACCCAGTGTTCCTACTTGTGACACCATGAGTTGGAATAAGAAATCATGACACATGCAGAAAGGAAGTTTAAATTTAAAGAGGGAGAGCAGGAATAGGAAACAAATGTGCATGGTAGATACATAATGACACATAAAAAGTTCTTGAGGAAAAGAATGAGGTCATGAGTAAATTTTTCAGCAAAGCTTAATACACACAACTGATTTCCCTGTTGTGGAACTGGACTTAACTTTCATCAGCTCGCGTCAAATTAAATTGACAGCCAAATAAAACTTATTGAGATCTTCAATTCAAGTTATGCCAAAAACTAATCCTAGGTAAGGAGAGTGGCAGTTAGTAAAAGAAGAATTGATCCTTAATCTTCACCTAGCAATATGTTCATAGCAATGAATAGCAATCAGTTTAACCTCTTTTTCTTGTATACGATGGACTGGCCATTTTGTTTTACATGCTACATGGTATTAACTTTTTTCCCCCTCACATTATAAATAGGACAATCTACACCATTCATGCTGTCTACTATGAAATAGTAAGATATATCTCTTCATTCTATACACAAAGGGAAGTTAAATTTATGAAGCCAGCAGTAAGGCTAGTCATTCTTTCATACTAGTATTCTCTTTCAAATTGGTAAAGAGACTGAACACTAACTTAAAGCAAACATGCCGCCTAGATAAATGTGGGCTAAATAAAATACTTTTCACCTTGTAATATCAACGTTTACAACTAGTAAATGCCCAAAGAAGCAAGCACTAGGTTTCTTTTAAATGCAAAGAGAAGAAAAGATTGTACAATTTGATTGACATAAGAAAACAATATAAAGATATTGTATTTTTTCCAGATTCTACTGCTGCGTTTGCCAAGCTATAAATGGTCTGATAAAATCTTCAGATTATAAAATATATTGCCTGTTATATTTATGTTGCACTTGCTTTCAGTGCTACAGTTCAAAGGCAAGTAAAACCATGTAGCTCCATGTATTAGGCCTAAAGATACTACAAGCTACAACGGTTGCTCTGAAAGCAATGGAAGAAACTCTCTGTAGTCACCATAGAAATCCTATGGAATGTGGTTTCCCACAGGTTTGCACTGGCATTTTGGAACAATTAGAATGTATCCGTAGCCTTCAACATTATAAGCGGATGCATCAAAAACATGCATGTTCTAATACACTTTCAAATAGCAAATTTTTCCTTTCCTTGCACAATTAAGCTTCCTACTAGCATTATATTTACATGTAACATAGAAATTTATTTATGTTTATGTATCTTATATCATCATATATGTGTTAGACTATAGATGACATTCTATCCTATAGCTGAAGAGATTAGCAGACAGCTCTCCACTTCCTCCCTCCCGCCTCAGCTTCCATTTTAGCTTATCTTTCAATCGTACCCCAATTATATAAACCACAAAGCTCACAAAGGAAAAACTCACTCATGTTTGTCCAAGAAATGAGAGAGAATATCTAGTCTAGTAGCCTATACTATATCCTCTCTTCAAAGGCTGAACACAATTTCCCTAAGAAGTTTAACTGTCATGAATTCCCAATCCAAAAAGCTACTAAGTCTCTGGATTGATTTAGCAGATCTCTCCGACAGAGAAATCAACTTTTGTTCTATATAGTTCTTACTCTTTATGAGCCAAATTTTCTTTTCAGACAAACGAGAAGAAAAATTCTTATGTCAACTCTCTTTTGTAATGTCAGAAAGAACTGGGTAATATTTACTCTATTTACGTTCGTGAGATTCCATGCCACCCATGTAAGGACAGATTGGAGCTGCTTTTGTTATCATCCAGTTTTGGAGCCCATTTAGAAAATTCTCCCAGTCACTGGTGCTATCACCAAAGAGGTGCACAGCCCCTTAGTGGAGCAGATGCCAAGTCCCAAATTCTGCCAGGTCAGATCAATCAGATTATACAATCAAGAAAAAATTTGTCCCATCAGACATGAACTTAAAGAAAAAAATCCCAATGCTGTCACAAGGCATAGTTAGTAACTTAAAATGAACAGGATAATGGGGCATTACTGAACGATTTAATTTACATTACTGAAAAAAACTATTCAGAGTATTTCTCTGATTTATGTCTGCTCTTGTTCCACTGAAATCAAGTGTTAAAAGAATAATTCAATTGCAAGCGGAATTAGGTATTAATGCAGTAAGAAGATTCACCTAAGACATTGTTTATTTATATATCTCATAACTTTATGATACCATAAGCCACCGAGTACACCTTCTTTGTATATATACTTCAGCTGTCTTACACAATTTTTCAAATACAACAGTGCTGTTGATTTTGGAAGCGGCAGATTGGGATGGGGTTTTGGTTTTGGGGGTTGGGGTTTTTTTTTTGCTTGTTTTGTTTTCTTTTATTTGTTTTTTTAAACTCAAAACCAAAGGTAGTACGGAAAGGTGGGATTCACTATGTTGAACCACCTATGTTGATTCACACCAAATTACCTGATGAGTATTGAAAGGGGACAGTAAAGAGTAAGAAAACTGCAAGATCAGTTTACACAAGATACTAGCTTTAGAAGTCAAACTGGAGAACACATAGACTTCTTAAGTGCTAGATTAAAACCTTTAACATCAAATCTTATCATCATTTTGAAATATTTGACTATGCAAAGTCAGAGAACCTCTTTTTAAAAGAATCCTGTCATTTCTTTCCTCCTCATATGCACTACCACTTTCCCAATGCTCTTTTGACAGTATGATCAGTCAATTCAATCAGAGAAATTCTATAGTACAATAGTAATTTTCTCTCACTTTTTTTTTCTCCCTTTACACTGTCAATTCAAACCACCTGCTGTAAGCATTGATGTGGAATGGCTTAGTATTAGCTCTGAAATTAGTACCAGTCCCCAGTTAAATACCTGGCACATTCAATGTGGGGCAGACACTGTTAATGGCACATAAACCCATCAGATGCAAGTGGTGTATTACTCGAGCAAGTCTCTTTCCAAGCCATTCAGAGAGCACCTTGCTGGTATCACTGCACTAAACTTAAAAAATCAGCCTGACAGGAACGATTTGAGGAAGGAGGGGAGAACAAACATAACTGCAGAAGCTATGTCTTAAAAAGGGAATTTCTATGAATACTCTGCTAAATACATTAGGTAGCTTCCAAATGCACAAGTGATTGCTTTAAAAATACGTTTTAAGGTACGGTGCATACAAAAAAAATTGTGCATTGTTTTCAATTAGCAGAACCAAATACAATTCATGACACTATATAAAATTTCTTCTTAAATCCTAACACTGGGTTTCAACTATATGTACTAACTTCCATCAGTTAAGCATATAAAAAAAGGCTATTAAATCCAATATCTTACAAATCCATCAGTTCTCCTGGCCTATTTAGCTCAGCAGGTAGGTCTGTGTGCATGAGTCAGTCAGCAATGATGAAAGGCATTTGCTATAGACTCCTCACAGGGTCGTCAATGGACAGCCTGTACAAGATTTATGCTTTAAATAATAAATGAACTAAACACCTTGAAGTAATTGGCTGTGTGAAGCCTCACACTAGGCCAGATAGCTTGTCTGTACAAAGTAAAATAAGATTAAATAATAAATGAACAGCGCAGAGGTTTTCTAACTAAACTAATTCTACATGATTTTTTTAAGTGCAAGTTGTTCATGAGTTGAGATGCTTTCATGATTTCATGCTGGTGCCACAGGGCCAGTCTCTTTCTTTGTCAACAGTAACTATCTCAGAGGTCTGTGTTCTTTCTGGTGATGATGTTAGGAACTCAGTGCTCTCCTTCCCTGTGCGAGACAATGCAAGCAGCCCACGCAATAAAGTAATCATGTCAGGAGTTCATCAAATGCTCATTCTCCATTTTAGTTTTGTAAAGAATGAATGCGTCAAGATTTTGCCAACACAGGGAGCAAACCTCAAGAAAATTGCCATCAATTAGTTAATTCATTCACAAATATAACATGCGAACTCTTCACTGATGGAATCATACTGATAACACAGTCATAGGATTTACCCACAGTAATGTAGAGATTCACATTCAACATTTTTTCATTAATGCTGGCAAGGGTTTCCAAAACATCTTCCAGCTGCTGACTAACATTCTAGCTGACAGCCTTGTGCAGAAATTCTCCCTCTTAAATATGATGCTGCAGGCCATCTCACTCCCAGTTCACGATCACATAAATTCCTGTTAAAACTGCAGCTTTATTATCCATATAACTAACAGTGTATAAATATTTAAATTAGTTTGCAAAGCCTCTTTTAGTATGATCAAGCAGTCTAAAACTAGTCAGAGACACCAATGAGATCAGTGGGTTTCTAGCAGTCCACAGCAGATTTGTTTTCTAAAACAAAGCAAATTCATACCATTTCGTTCCTAGACGCAAAGCTCGTTACAAAAACCGCAGATACTAGGCATTCCAGGGAGAAGAAATAGCTTGAAAGGAAGAAAGTGGGAATATTTTTAATGGGTTTATAGGCCAGTTCTCAGCTGGTGTAAAGGGCCTTATCTCTAGTAATCTAAGTAGATTTTTCTAGATCTACACACAACAAATCTTTAGGGAAACTACCTCCACTAAAAGAGATGCAGGGCACAATTTGTCAAAACATTTCAAATTTCTGGTTTAAACTTTTGTCATCTCTCTCAAATGACTGAATCTTAAGACTTGTTTATAGCTATTACTTTCAGTGTATGAAAATCACTTCTTTTAAGAACACTGAATTAGGGGAGTGCTCCTGCAGTTCTGGTAGACTCACATCCTCCCTTCCTACTCATGTTTTCTGTACAAGGCTGACTGACGTATATCTCATGGAACACCTATACCCTGTAAAGCAGCATTTCCATGAGTTTCACTCACAACCCACCTCTGGACTCAGCACCCCACATTTGGGACCTCCTGCTCTAGAGCGGAACAGAAGTACTCCAAAAGTAATTCCAGCACAATGATATGAATAACAAAACGAAAAGGCAGAAAAAAGGAAAAGAATATATGTATCAAATATTAAATAGGGAATACAAAATGTAATGAATACATTTTTTTTTAAACTGTTTCAAAGAACTGTAATAAAATGTTAAGGCTACCCCTTTAAAACACGCAAGCAGCATTTATGCAGCCGATAATTGAAAGTCCCTGTGACCTTGGCAGCCTTACAGGGGTAATCTTCACGTAAAATGAATTATTCTTGAACAATTGCTCTAATGTATTAGGCACAAGCATACTGTCCTTCAATATTATGCATGCTTGTCTTTCCACATCCTTATTTCTAAACAAACGTATTTATTAAGGACAAAGCAAAGGAGGGGGAAAAAGAGACGAGACAGACAGATAGAAAGACAGAAAGAAAAAAATAGAGAAATAAAAGACTACATTCTATACAAATATGCACCACAATACAAGAGCAAACAAATTTATTATAGTCTATAGAGCTGAAATCATTTGTCAAAATAGACTTTTGTAAACATTTCAGAGCACAGGATAACTCCCAGTGAGCCCTGCTCATAGAAGATTTAACGCATCCAAGCTTCTGAGAAAAAAAACTTTCAGAGAAATCAGTAGGTAAAGAACGAACAAGTCAAGTGTGTTGGTGACCCAGGTGTATCCCACAAACACACTAACAACCCAGTGAACACAAAGGAAACTCTCGCCCATTCAATTAAGAGGATCAGTGGTTTGCCATTCATCTTCCTGTGATGGATTCATTCATACACTGGACCCTACCAAAAGGGTAACAATTTGGGCTAGGCATCAGTAGAAAGAGCGTCAAGCATTCTCCAGGATCTGAAGAGGGAGCCAAGCAAGTTTGTAAGAAAGATTATGATTGTGTTCGACAGCAAAGAACTGCGCTCAGAAGTACATATCCTTTGGTTTTCTTTTCCCAAACTCAAGTCCCTTCGAATTGTGTTTCATAGAAACATTTAGGGATCACAGCACTTTGAAGAGAACTCCTCTATGAAGAAGACTTAGAGCAAGGCACATCATTACTTGGACAAGTGGAAGTACATATCTCTCTGATTAAACAAAATAACCAGAGGATTTTCCACGTAAAACTCTCTGCAAACATTATTTATAAATACATGCCAAAGGACTGAGACACAAAAAGTTGGAAATTTAGAAGACACCTAAGACCAGAATTGCATTATGTCAACTCTGTGTAAATCTTGAGAGCTTCTAAACAGAGACTCTTCAGTTCCCACAGGCTCCCCAGGCCTCTACAATTCAGTTCTCTTCATGCCTAAAACCTCCTCGCTCTCACCCAAGCAAGGTATGGGCACAATCATGCAGCTGCCTGACACCTACTGTCTCCAGCAACATGCCCTGATCCACTGTGTCCTCAAATCCTGCTGAAATCACACCTCTGTGGCTAGGTTCTGCACAAAATGACACTGTGGTTATGACTATTCAAAATCAGAACCTAGCAGACAAGTAGATGTGCTTCTATTCACACAGCAGCTTATAGGTTAGAACAGTCATGAAAAATAGAGATAGCAGGTTCAATTTCTTCTCCTGTCAGAAAGGTCAAACCCTAAGGGCCTAGCCCTAACCATCAGCATCACCCCTTTCAGAGCAGGTGAGCACTCTTAACCCCTCCTGTACTCTATACAAAAAAAATCAGTATTAACTGGGGCAAAGAAAAAGAACACGTACACATGCACAGCCTCCCTACCCAGTGATCAGGGCATATGCTTGGAAAGCAGGCAAGGGGACTCTGATCCCACCCTAGTCAATGATTAAAGTAGTAGCTGGTAGACAACAAAAGATACACTGAAAAAGCAATCTACACTATGAACTGGCAACTTCCAAAAGCTACTATGAGATTTTTTGGTTTGTTTTTTTCCTGTTTTCTGAATTTGTATTGTTTTGGACTTCTAAAACAGGTACCTAGAAACATGAATTGCTAGGCAGGGAAACCCAGCTTTCCCAGTGCCACGGGCTAGACACCAGTTTCGGTGCGCTTGCACAGACCTTTCTGCATGCCACACGGTAGCACCCCTCTGTCATGTAGGTCAGCTGAAACCTCACAGCCTTAATGATTGTTATGGAACCTGTGCACACTTAACAGCTGTTGAACAGTGTATACTGCCATTAGCATTTTTAGTTCTTTAGCATCAGGGAAGAGCAGAAAGAGCCCAGAGTCGGGGATCTTCATGGCAACCAGACACAGGAGGGTCTCCTGTTTGGCCTGATCCCTCATTCATCACAAACATAGCAAACTGATCATTCCAATTGATTCTTAAATACCTGGGTCAGTGAAAACAGGATACATGGATCCCGAGGTCAGAATTTGCCCCTTGCATTGTAAAATGTTGTTGAGTGTTTGCTATAGAATATTGAGAGCAGGTCCACAAAACCATACTGGCCACTAATGTTCAAAATCTACTATCTCTACGGGAAACAGTGTCAATACATAGGAGGAAGCATCATCATTTTACACTTCTTTCCAATAGCCACTTTTTGTTAGGTTGGTACATTTGTCATGTTAAAATACATCACACCTATCAAACCAGTGCCAGAGGTCTGCACAAATGAATAGCCATACGCTCATGTCATTAACAAACAACAAAGGAATTCTAGGAGCTCTGGTATGTGTAAAAGACACACTGTATTTGCTGAAGTACTATGCATGTCATGTTATCCCTCAGTGATTCATAGATCACGTGAAAGAGAGACAGGTTTTGCAAATCGTGCTATCGAAAAAGGATAAGTGATGAATTCTATATTTATGCTACTAAAGGGAAATTTGCAATCATGATACAGCAATGCTAGAAGAAAGAGGTATATGTGTGATATATTGGCCAGCCTTGACTGTGACTGTTCCTGCAGTGTAAGAATTTCTTTATCCAAGGACAACTACTTTCACCTTCCCATCTGTCCTGTGAATTTTTTAATGTCTGAGACAGGTGGTCTGTTGGAAACCTAAAACCCTGTGGGTACAAAATATGATTAAAATCTGATGTTAGGCTCGACGATAAAGAAGAGCTCTATATTTAGTTGAGAATTTGTAACTAACCTGCAAAAATATGTCAAAGGTAATTTGAACTCTACATAACCAAAATCTTTTTAATTCAAGTTCAGCATATGCTATATCAAAACTTTGCTTGCAGTCATTTCCCCACAGATCAAATATGTATCTTGATAAGTATACATAATGCCTTCTCAAAAAAAAAAAATCTTTAAAGGAATTTTTTAATTAATGCTTCATTCCTAAATACAGCATTAACAACAATAACATGAAAGATTTATATGTTGAACTCATTATTTAATAACTTACAGAGCACACAATTAATGCATCATAATAAATTCTTAACAATTATTAAAACAAATATAAACTTCTGAAGGCATATCAAGAATTCAAAGGCTGCTGGGTATGGAATCTTGCCCCTTTTTGGAGAAGGGGATTTAAACATGTCTTTTACACTCTCAATTATTCCCCAGCAAAAAAGAGCAAGAAGCCTAATTGAAATCTATTCAGTGGAAATTCAGAATCTATGCAGAGTTTAAAAGTTTGGCATAGCATACTAAGTGCCGATTTCTGCAGATAATTAAAATTTAAAACGTTAAATGATTTATCTTGTTGTAAATAATTAAGGAGATTTTAAGAAGGCAAGCAAGAAAATGCGGTATGTGACTATATTGTGTATTGCCAATCTGTATTTATCAAAAATGGTCCCGATTATATATGGACTAGCACTGTCTGTCTGTTTTTCATAATGATGTGGCATAAGGAGAAATTAAAAAAAAAAATTAAAAAATCCAACAGATTTAAATACATTCAGTGAAAGTCAACCGAAATTGATTTACATTGTGGTCTAACAGGTTATAAAACACATGAAAAAGGCCCTGCGAGGCGAACTTGATAGATGACTTTCCAGTGATATCAAAACCAAAGACATCGAAACTTATCCATGAAATATCATTGTAGTGTACCCTTAGTTAAACCTACACACTTGCAAAAGCGTCTGTAATGTCCAGAGTACGATTCTCAGGCTAAGGACATTTAGCAGTTGTACAGCTGTGTAACTCTTCTGACTTCCATGAGCTATTTCTGATATGCACTAAAGAAGATCAAATGCAACAAGGTAATATGGGCATTACCATAGATGTGGGAAAATATTTAGGGTCTAATCCAAAGCTATGGCCTGCATTTCTATCTGGCTTTACACTTGATTTTCTAAACATTTTTGAGAATTAAGTTCTCAAAAAGTGAACTGTGAAAATTCATTAATTGTTTGCAAAGAGTTCTAGATGCTAACTGATCTACGGGCAGTTTCTTTTGTTTAAACAGTGATACAGTTAGTTTCGTTGGTCCCAACAATGCAACGGCTAGCTGGAAGAACTAAGAGAATCGTCACATCTTCTCTCCGTCTCTCCCACCATCTACCACCATGGTCTGCCAAACATGCATTCCATATTTTCTGATACGTGATGATCATGTAGGGCTATATCCTCCCTTGATCTGCATAGAAAACCTTTTATTTGCTCATGATGATTAATTTCATTACATTAATTTGAAATTTAATGTTTGTACCATTTCCCACTTCCTTACCACATAATTTACCTGTAATTTCTTATGTGATACTTTTTGAACTGAAGTTCAGTTCAAATGTGGGAATTCATTCCCCCAGCAACATTTGTAAGATCATGCAATTCCTTTATAACGATAATACAAGTATCCTAAATTATGCACTAAAACCCACATGCCCTGTTTCCGCTCTTTTATTAATATATGGTAACTCTGCATTTACACCGCATAGTTGAAACACCATAGTTTGGGCGTATAAGGGCAAAGGTTCCAGTGAAAGGCCAGGATTCTTAAACGGCAAAACTAGTTGATTTCTTCCTTGAAGCTGAAAAAGTTAGAAAGATTGTCTAGCTCAACTGAATCCAAAAGAAAATAGCTCAAGGAAAATGAGAAAGGAATACCCAGATCTAAGATGAAACTCAGATTCAGAGAACGTCAACCAGAACCTTTTTACTCTCTGCTAATTGTTATTACTGTAGGAGAAGACCAGGTTTGAGACCATCTAAGGAACCTGAAGGTTCACAAGTCTGTTGGACCTGATGAGATGCATCCACAGGTCCTGAGTGAACTGACAAAAGAAGTTGCTAAGCCACTACCCATCATATTTGAGAAGTCATGGCAGCCTGGTGAAGTTCCCACTGACTAGAAAAGGGGAAATATAACCCCCATTTTTAAAAAGGGTAAAAAGGACGACCTGGGGAACTATAGGCCAGTCAGTCTCACCTCTGTGCCTGGCAAGATCATGGAGCAGATCCTCTTTGAAACTATGCTAAGGCACATTGAAAACGAGGAGGTCATTGGTGACAGCCAATATGGCCTCACTACGGGCAAATCGTGCCCGACAAATTTGGTGGCCTTCTACAATGGGGTTACTGCATTGATGGATAAGGGAAGAGCAATTGATGTCAAAGCTTTTGACACTGTCCCACATGACATCCTTATCTCTAAACTCGAGAGACATGGATTTGATGGATGGACCACTTGGTGGATAATGAGTTGGCTGGATAGTCACACTCGTAGAGTTGCAATCAGTGGCTCAACGTCCAAGTGGACACTAGTCACCAATGGCATTCCTCAGGAGTCAGTATTGGCACTGGTGCTGTTTAACATCTTTGTTGGTAACATGGACAGTGGTACCGAGTGCACCTTCAGCAAGACTGCCAAGGACACTAAGCTGAGTGGTGTGGTCAACATGCTGGACAGAAAGGATGCCATCCACGGGGACCTTGACAGGCTTGAGCGTCAGGCATGTGCGAACCTCATGAAGTTCAACAAGGCCAAGTGCAAGGTCCTGCACATGGGTCAGGACAAGCACAAATACAGGCTTGGCAGAGAACGGATCGAGAGCAGCCCTGCCAAGAAGCACTTCGGGGTTTTGGTTGACAAGAAGCTCAACATGATCCAGCAATGTGTGCTCACAGCCCAGAAAGTCAACTGTCTCCGGGGCTGCATCAAAAGCAACATGACCAGCAGGTTGAAGGAAGTGATTCAGCAGTGTGCCCTGGCTGCCAAGAAAGCCAATGGGATCCTGGGATATATTAGGAGGAGTGTGGCCAGCAGGTAGAGGGAGGTTCTCCTTCCCCTCTACACTGCCCTGGTGAGGCCTCATCTGGAGTACTGTGTCCAGTTCTGGGCTCCCCAGTTCAAGAAAGATGAAGAGCTACTGGAGAGAGTCCAGCGG
>Ga0065711_1035083_pt1 | contig 22828 bp, 14 predicted proteins | sample Hoacrofraction12_FD_59098 | JGI IMG/M metagenome (GOLD analysis project Ga0065711, IMG submission 59098) | Hoatzin crop microbial communities from Cojedes, Venezuela - Epithelial fraction 12 v2 (version 2) | ecosystem: Host-associated > Birds > Digestive system > Esophagus > Crop | place... | reverse complement strand
CCTTGAGATATTTATAGATATTTATTAGGTCCCCTCTCAGCCTTCTCTTCTTCAGGCTGAACAAGCCCAGCTCCCTCAGCCTTTCCTCATAGTAAAGATGCTCCAGTGCCCTCATCATCCTTGTAGCCCTTCGCTGGACTCTCTCCAGTAGCTCCTCATCTTTCTTGAATTGGGGAGCCCAGAACTCGACAGAGTACTCCAGATGAGGCCTCACTAGGGCAGTGTAGAGGGGGAGGAGACCCTCCCTCGACCTGCTGGCCACACTCCTCTTGATGCACCCCAGGATCCCATTGACCTTCTTGCCAACCAGGGCACACTGCTGGCTCATGGTCAACTTGTCATCATCTGGGCAAATCATCTGGGTAAAAGCTGTGCCACCCTGTTCTGTGCAGTGATATCGGGTCGGATAATTTCACATTAACTCAGTATACCTAGTCCTATAAATATGCAAAAGTTTAAGCATAAGTACCTGCCGTCAGTCACAGCAACGGATGCTTGTGGTTTGCATTATCAGAGGATGAATGCTAAGAAATATTATAATGTCAAGTGAAGTGAATAGGTGATTAATTTATGACAAGCTTTCTTTAGTGGTTTAGATTTCTCCATTCAGATCTGGAATGCTTAAACTCTGCTGGTTTTGTTCTCTGTAGGGTCATACCAAGATCAATGCCTTCAACTGGGCGAAGGTTCGAAAGCTGAGCTTCAAGAGGAAACGTTTTCTTATCAAACTGCGGCCTGATGTGAATGTAAGTCCGTGTCAGGAATTGACAAAAGGTTATATGGTAAATTTCTACTCACAGACCAAACATATGTTTTTATCGCCTCAGGAAGTCTTTTTTTTTTTTAAATTAATTGCTTATGTTTATTGTTGGTACTGCACGCATGAACTTGGCATCTCAGGTGAGCAGTCCTAGCAAAGGAAATGTAAACTGAATATCACAGAGTCATCTTCTGGCTGCGACTCTGGTACTATATCATCAGTTCTTAAGTTATAACATGTAAACCACCTCTTCTCATTAACATTAAGACTATTGCTTTGTCTCTTGTCAAAGTTTGAGCAATAGCTTTGATACTGCCAGCCAGATCGGTGATGTCTCAAAGTGGGAAGGATAGGGCCTGTTAAGCCTGAAAGCCAATGAGTTGGGAAAAAGATTGGTTTTGTAGCATAGTGCCTGCTTTGTCAGTGCATCTCGGTAATGTGTGTTGCTTGCTTGCTCACATTGCAAATGTTATCTCAACTTTCAGAGTTCATTCCAGGACACCCTGGAATTCCTTATGGCCAGTCGAGATTTTTGCAAGTGTTTCTGGAAGATCTGTGTGGAGCACCATGCCTTTTTCAGGCTTTTTGAGGAACCTAAACCGAAGCCTAAACCTGTTCTATTTTCTAGAGGTTCATCATTTAGGTTCAGGTGAGACTTGCATTCTTCTTCCCACCTTCGTTGCTTCCTCATTCCAAAATCACATCCACCTGTTATTTGCAGCTCCTCTTTTTTACTTTGTAATTTGCTCCTGTATATTTTCCATTGCATCTTCTCAGCCAGAACAGTGCAAAGAACAGTGTCTGGAAAAAGCCGACATTCATTTTGTGGTAGCTGTTGCAGAGTAGCTTTCTGGAGGTAAGATATGAAGTGTATAGGTTCCAGCTGGTTTCACATAAGAAAATCCTTCTGTGTCCAAAGCAACACCAGTTAGAAAATTTTTGGCACTCTCTGAATCCTCTGCTTCTAGGATGGGATCTTCCCTATGTATCAAAGTAGAGATTTGTATTTTCATTGCATATCCCTGTGGTAAACTGATCTCTATGCAGTTAAAAGCATTAGCTTCTCTTTATGCTGAGACCTTTATGCTTGCAAAGGATTTATGCAAGATGACCACCTATGCCAAGACCAAGTCTACCTGCGATATTGTCAGAGCTGTGGAAAAGGTTTTAATAGTTGGGTTATTGAGTTTTTTTCTTACACTGGCAGAAGCCTCTTTGTAGATACTGTAATTGTGTCTGCCAGAGGGGCAAATCCTTTTGTTCATACAGTTGAGTTTGTTTGCAAAACTGATATAAGTTGAACAGCCAGAAACTCTCGTTGCTGAGATAAACTGTACACTGTAATTGCCTTGCACAAAAACGTAGTAGATATGGCCATTGTAACTCTCTTCCCACTGTGTTTCCTGTCTCCAAACTAAATTAATTAAGATGGAAGGACCTATGTTAGGCTGAAAAGGCTATAATTTGTTAAGTTTCTGCATGAGTAAACAAAAGACTTTAGGTGCATTCAACTTACCTTCTGGTTTGGAGAGCACGTTTTGGCTACACCCTCCACTCACTGGGATCTGTGCTACCTCCATTTAGTAACTTTTTCCAGGCCTTGTGATAATTCAGTTATTTGAAAGCCTCTAATGAATGGGAAGGATTTGGTTCTCTATTTAGCATTCTTGAGGTGCGGGTTTCCTTTACTGCTCTCAGTTCCCTTTGGAGTTTATAAATTTGCACAAGAGGAAGTGCTGGACTTTCTCATTGCTTTTTCATGGTCTACAGCAGAAACGAAGAGTGCGATTTCCAGCCTAAATCTCTGCACAAAATGTATGTACGTTTAGTTGATGTGTTTAATAGCAGCAACTCAGTCAAGAAATGCATTTCAGCAGTTTTCATCTCAGTTACAGGGTTTACTGATACCAGGTAAGGCTGGAATTTGACTCAAAAGGATTCAAGAATGTTTTTTGTTCATGAGAGGAAAACTTAGTTCCTGCTTCAGTTTCTATTGTGGTGAACTTCCCAGTAATGTAATACCCTATAAAGAGCACACAACTGAGTTTAAGCAGGTCTGAAATGGCATCAAAAAGTAGCTCCATAGCAAAAAAAACCAGGCAAGTAACATATGAAATGATAAAAATTTGTGTCTATCTGACCAGGTCCCATTCCTTACGATCTTATGTGAGTTTCTCCTGATAGTGACAAATACTTTTCTGGTTTCTGTGACTTCATGTGCAGGCCACATACATGTTTATGGTGACCAGGTGGTATATTGTATTAATTGTTTTAACTGTGATTTTCTTCCAGTGGTCGGACTCAGAAGCAAGTTCTTGACTATGTTAAAGAAGGAGGGCACAAAAAAGTGCAGTTTGAAAGGTGAGAGGAAATAAATGAACTATCCTGATAAGTTTTAATGAAAGAAAAGTGATGATCTCCAGCTAGTTATATTCTAAGATCTTGACACCAGTCCAAGTAAAAAATATCCTGCTTTGCTGGTTGGACAGTTTATTACTTGTATAATATCCCCTTGATCCTGAATGTTTTGGCAGAAGTTGGCATAACTGATAGTTTACCTAAAATCAGTAGTCTTCAGTTTGTTTTTCAGCAGTGAGTGTCCTACCATCACAGGTAACTTCCTCCCATATTGATTTGCAACCTCTTGGGTGGGATGTGTTTAATGTATGTAAACAGACATACTCACCTCAGAATAAAACAAAGTAACAGGAATAGGTATCATAGAATTATTGAATGGTTTGGGTTGGAAGGGACCTTACAGATCATCTAGTTCCAAACCCCCCACCATGGGCAGGGACACCTTCCACTACACCAGGTTGCTCAAAACCCTGTCCATCCTGGCCTTGGACACTTCCAGGGAGGGGCATCCACAGCTTCTGTGGGCAACCTGTTCTAGTGCCTCACCACCCTGACAGTAAAGAATTTTTTTCTTCTATCTAATCTAAACCTACCCTCTTTTAGCTTGAAGCCATTACCGCTTTTCCTATCACTCTGTGCCCTTGTCAAAAGTCCCTCTCCAGGTCTCTTGTAGCCCCCCCTTCAGGTACTGGCAGGCTGCTGTAAGGTGTCCCCGCAGCCTTCTCTTCTCCAGGCTGAACAGCCCCAGCTCACTCACCCTTTCCTCATAGGAGAGGTGCTCCAGCCCTCAGATCGTTTTTGTGGCCTCCTCTGGATCCGCTCCAACAGGTCCATGTCCTTCCTGTGCTGAGGGCTCCAGAGCTGGACACAGGACTCCAGGTGGGGTCTCACCAGAGTAGAGCAGAGGGGCAGAATCACCTTCCTCACCCTGCTGGCCACGCTTCTCTTGATGCAGCCCAGGACACGGTTGGCCTTCTGGGCTGCAGGCACACATAATATATATGTAGTATAGCCAACTTCCAGGGAGAGGTCTCCAGGGAAAGCTTCCAACTTGCTAGAGCCAGCTCTGTCTGAACTCATCTTGCTCGTGGTGAGCTGAAAGTAATGGCCAAAATGCCACTAAGACAATGACAACAGTTTGTCTCATGACTGATGTTCTGGTGATAGACCATTTTTGCTTCAGTGCCTCTCCCTTTTCTTACAGTGCTGTGTTTGCAACACGTAGACCATTTAAATTTTACAGAAAGAGGAAATGTTAGTCTGTTTTGGAACAAGCTTTTATGAAGGCCGCTATTCAAAGGTTTTGTTTTAAAGGAGTCATGTGTCTTGATTCCTATTTATAGAAAAAAATGAAATGGCTTTTTACTGTGATTTTCCTTTTATCTCCAGGAAACACAGCAAGATTCATTCCATCAGGAATATGACTGCACAGCCTTCAGAGAAGCATGCAGAGGTGCCAAAACAAGTCAGTGATGTTGATGAAAGCTTGGATCATGCCTTTTAAACAGTTCTTGTTAGATTACCCTCAACTGATTGCTGTTCTGAAACTCCAGAAGCATAGTTTTCTGCTCACTTTCTGTTTAACTGGGAGCTGAGGAGCCTAGGTTTTAGGCTCGGAAGTTTTAGGTTTTGCAAGTGGAACAGGTTCACTTCCACTGTGGAACAGCATTGCTTCCAGGCAACCAGACAAACATAAATAGTGAGCTTGTCTGAGCTGTACTAATGACCATCTGAAAAATTGCAATCCACAGTGTTACTGCTGATGTCCTGGGTTGTAGCTGGTTATTGCATCTGTGAAAAGTTTAGTGCTTTTCCTTCACTGGGGAGTCTTCATTGCCCATGACAAGGTGTTTTATTGTATTAACCAGGGAGGAGAAGAATTATTTCCTCAGAAAGATTTCAGCTCTGGACTTTTAAGCCATTGTTTTTGGTAGCTACCTAATGTATTTGTGTTATGTTAATAGCTGTTATGCGCTAGGAGTTTGCAAATCCAGTAGCCCAATATTGGCAATGTTGCAGCAGCTGCGTGTTCCCAGATTCAGCTAGTAGTAAGGCTGAGCATGTATTCACAACAGGCACCAGCGTAAATGTACATAGATGATATATATACACACAGCCAGCCACACAGGTAAACACAAACAGAAAACAGCACTCCCACAAGCACGAACAGTGCCAGTGGCCTCATCCTGTTCCACTTTTTGGCTGATCGGGATGAAAGTTCATCAGCAGAAAATATATATATACATATGTATGATATATTCCCTCTTGCAGCTGGTCTTAGACACTCAGTCTATCCAGTAGTGGGCCCCTGGGTCCCCACATCTCTCACTGGCTGATAAGTGGATGTACAAGCCACACACACGCACACTCACTCACTCTGAATTCCTCCAGTAATTCATCTCAGACAGCCAATCTACACAGTAACTGACACCCAATCTACCCAGTAACTGACAGCTGAGTACCCTGGTTCCCAGTTACCTCACGCACAGACACATGCATATCAAAGGTATTTCTCCAGTAGCTGGTCCAGACTTACGACATTACCAGTAACTGACCTTCAGGCCCCATGGTCTCCCCAGTGTCTGGCCTGACTTATGGCTGCTCCACTACTTGTCTCCCAGCTCTCTTGTTCTATTCGCCAGCTAGTCCAGTTTAATGTTTCCTAGCAATTGCACATTGACCTACCCACCCAATCAATATGCACATGCTCTGATCTCCCCAGTTGCTGGCATCCCAGACGCATCCAGACCGTGGGCTGATGGCTCTACTGGGACAGCCCGCAGAAGAGCCAGGTCAGGGAGCTCCATTTCCCTGATCAGGTTACTGGGGTTGCTCTACCTGCCAGTGTTTCTCTCTGTTCATCTGTGTGTGTGGAGGCAAACCTTTAATCACCTAACCTTACATTAGGTAGAGCTTAAATGGCAGGAGCAAGCTACTAGGTTAACGTATTTAAGAATGATACCCACACCTTCACCTTCCTTGCATTGCTTCCTTTTGATATTCACAGGCTCCTTCATTCGTGAAAATCTAAGAACTTTGGAAAATTCGGCTGTAAATGCAGCCCTTTTCAAATATCTTTTGGTTTTTCAATATTGCTAAGACAAGTTCAGGTAGGTGGAGCATGGCTACTGGGCAGAGGTGACGTATTTCTGTGTGCAGAAAAGCCAGCCCAGGAATTAGTGGCAGTTACACTCCAAGAATTGAATGTGTGGTGTTCAAAAGCCCACACATGGCTTTTGAGTGTATGGATATAGGCTGTGCAAAATTTGCCTTGCATGTTTATCTTTTTTGTCCCTCCAGCTTCTCAGATAGTGCAAACATGTTGATGTTCTTAGTGTTGATGGGTGCCTTAGGGCATTGAAACACCTCAACGTATCACCACATTCTGTCTGCCTTCTCTTCCCTTGCTTAGCTTAAGTATTTTTCTGTTCTTAAGATCAGAGACCTCTCTTTTTCTTCTAATTCATTTTCAAGCTTGGGTTACCTCTTCTGCTTTCGAGAGTCTCCTATGTTGCTGCAAGATGCAGTGCAAAATTCTGGTGCGTAATTACACACAACCTTTTTTGCTCTGACTCTCTTCCCTCCCAAACCTCTCCCCTCCCTCCCCCTTTGTCTCCCCCTTGCCTTCCCTCCTTTGTCTTTTCAGAGCTCTAGCTTTGCCTATGGAGATGACAATGATGCTGCAGCAGTGCAGAGCTGCCGGCAAGGGAAGGAATTGAAGGCTTCAGCAGAAGACACTGGACAGCGCAAGAGCCCTGCCTTGAAGAAGAGCCCAAAGGAAGGCAGAAAGGTGGATGGAGCAGTGGTGTCAACAGTGGAGGAAGAAGAGGAGGCTGCTAAGGACAGGATGCAGCAGAACAGACCTCAGTCACAGCAACCAAGCACAGGTCCAGCTTCCAGGGCTGCTCATGGCAGCAGCACCTCCATTCCTTTCATTGACTGCAGTGATGTAGATAGCGAGTATGATCTTCTCAGAGGACAAATAACCCGGTCATATTCCCAAACAAATGACAATTATGAGGGTGATTTGACCAGTGGTGCCTACATTCACTATAGAGATGAAAATCTCAATAGAGCTAGATACAGGGATTCCTCAGCCTCTATAAAGTCTTCCCAGTACCTGTCTGAAGAGTACCTGGATGATAACCCAGCTAATCTCTCGTTCTACACTGGGGGAAGCCCCAGGATGCCAAGACACAGCTCGCTGGTTGACGAAATGTTTGAAGGGCCAGGGAGCCGTAGTCCGCTGGCCACTCCATTGCCTCCCAGCAGCAAAGGGTCAAGCCCTAACATGAGCCTGAGCAGAACTGGCTCTCAGGGTTATGTCTCGGAAAATGGGCATGACTGCAGGGTGAGGACTGGGGAGGAGGATAGCCACGCCAGTAGCTGCCATGGGTATGGCAGATATTCTCCAGGTTCTCAACAGCCTCGTGCACAGAAAAGCCCAAATCTCTGCAATAAGTCAATTACAGATCCATTTATCCTGAGCCAGATATCCTCAACCCCTGGGCAGGAGTGTAGATCAGAGAGACATTGTATAGGAGGCAGGGTGGCTAAGATGTCTTCTCCAGAAGGCAAAATGATGGTCAATGGTATGCCAGCTGGGGCACAGTCGAAGCAGAGCCCAGTCATGCAGTCGCTGCATGCCAGTGGCGTGATGGATCATATGGCTGCAATCCAGATGATGGAGGGCTCCACCAGCAGTGGGACAGAATCTAGCGATTCTGACTCAGAAATCATTAACCCTTTCACTCATCCCCTGGTGTTTGGAAATCCTATTGTGCTGAGGTCCTCTCCCATGCCTAGAAATAAGTATTCCTTTGGAAGCCTTCAGCTTGATGAGGAGGTAGAGGAGGATGTGTCTGTTGGCCTCAGTGATGAAGACGGTGTGCAGGTCTTCAGCTGCTAGGGACCAGGGCGTATGAGACCAGCGGATGCTATGATTGCTCATTAGAATGATTACATCTTCTGGGGCTCACGAAAAGTATCTGGTAATAATTGCAGAGCATGGGCTGTTTCAAATGTTACCATTGTACTGACCAGCCAGAGGGAAGGAATGCTAGAAATACAATAATAAGGATAAGTCTCAGTGAAGCTTAACAGTAATGCATCTCCTCTGAAAGGCAAGAGGAGAGGAAAATTATTATGGATTTAGGTACCTTTGTAAGATTTTATATGCTCACTTATTCTTTGTATGAAGTCGTATTTTAGGTATATATTGTAGCTTCTTTGACATTTGACTAGTTATTTTGACAAACAAAGATGAAATGAAGTAGGTATGTTGTGCTCTTTTGTATGTCTATTACAATTTTTTTTTCTCTCCCATGTAAGGAGAGAAACTTGTGAGTGCCTCAACAGAGTTAGGAGAAAAAAATTAAACTTACGGCCAAATACAGGCAGCTTGGTATTTAAGACCAACACTTGTTGAAATCTTGAAATATGCTGGAAAATCTTTTTATAGCAAGAATGTGTTTGGTCTACTCATCTTCATAACCCATTTTATAATCTTAGCTGATGAACTGAGGATACGGATTAGACACGTATACAGGAACAATGGCAGTATTGGCTTTTTCTTCTGTGGGTTCAACAGGTTGATTTGGTGATGGACATTTTGAAACTCCAAACTCTTCCTTGGGCAAGAAAGAGAACAAGCTGAAAGATACAATGCAAGTGAAAAAAACTTAGTTTGAAACAGCTCTAATGAAGAGCGGTATGAGTATTAGTTGCAAGGCAATCCTTACTATCCTTTATCAGTGTGGTATAAAGATTAATTGCAAGAGAGTTTTTTCCCCTTACTCTTTCTGGAATTATTCACAGAGACATCAAAGTTCCTTCATGGGTAATTTTTGGTGCAGGGTTTGGAGATGGTGACTGATTTTACTTTTTGCTTTGATCATGAAAAATCTTTATCTGTACAGGATCCAATTAGTCTGTCATAGGCTGGTTTTTTAATAGTGCCACCTCATAAATTTTTCATCCCCTGACACAGTGTTGGGACTTAACAGTGGTCCGGGCTGATTGTCTTCTGTACTATACATAGAGTAGAGAGATTTTGGCACATTTACAGAAGGGCAGAGAGACTAATTCTTTGTAAACTTCCTTTTCACCAGCTGAAAGTATGGAGAATTAAGGCTGTGTACTAATAAAAGCTGATTCTGGTTTCTCCAAGATAATTAGGAAAATCTGGATGAAATGTCTCCTGTATGGAAGGTGTCCTGTAGTTATTAGAGCTGGGAGACAATATATGCTCTTGAACACTGGCCTTAATTTTAACTTTTATATATTTTTCTTGTGGGGGAAAGGAACTAAATTTGAGAATTTTAGGTGGTCAAGAACAGCACTGACTGAACTGCAGGTCACTTGCAGTGATCTGCATCATGCAGTACATGCACGCAGCAATGATGAATCCACCCACATAAGTACTGATAAACAGGTTACAGGACTTTGTAAATCTAGACAATGTAAAATTTTCAAGATCATTTTTACAAAAATAATAGAATTAGAAGTCTTTTTAATTTTTCTAATGCCTTGGTCTATGCACATTTTAACAGAGTTTAATCTGAATTAAGGATGTTTTAAAAGATACCTACAGTAGTTAGGCATGTCTTGTTATATACTTTACTTTTTTGCAGGAAAATATATCTTCATGTAAATAGAAGTTTTAACTTGCTCACCCTCTTTAGTGTGTTGGTTTTCTTAAAGGTTAGATACCTCATTTTTGAACCAGAGTGATTTAAATCGTCTCTTTAGACAGTGATATTTTGGTGACTGGAAATGCTCTCCTTTGTTCCTGTAGTTTAAAGCATGAACCTAGAAACAGCAGGATTGATAACTAGGCAAAAGCTTGTTTGTATATTATTCTAAAAGAAGGTGGTTTGTGTTTTGGATTTAGAATAGCTGTAAAATAATTGCCTTGAACTTCTCAGTATTTAAGATGAAATATAGCTAGCTGAAGCCTACATTAGCAGATAGCGTGAGCATGGGGAGTGGGTGCATGAGTCTCCGTCTGATTTTTTTGCTGCCTGTGCAGCAAGAACACCAGTAGTTATGTTATACAGCAAAGGAATAGCAGTCTGGACAGATGAATTAATTGCTTTGTTAGCCAGCAAAAATAGAGTTCAAATAATGGATTTTCAACAAAAGGATTTGCAGTCGTTTCTGCTACTTAAGAAAAATGAATATATTTCATATGGTTTGGATTTAAGTGTATATAAAATTTTATAAGTGGTGTTCACTATTTTGCATCCTTTCAAATACTGTTTTCAGGCCTGATTTCTTGTCTCATATACCTACAAAGAGAATTGATTTATGATTTTACAAGAACAGACCTGCTGGTAGCTGGAGTTAGCTTAGATGCTAATAAACTATCTCAACAGCTTTTTTTTTTTTTTCCCTTTTGAATATTATTCTCAGAAATGAGATATGAAGATTTCTCTCTGACTGTTTTCTATCATCTGGTGTTTTTTCTACTTTAAATGTTAAAGTGGTTTTCGTTTTAACACATACGGAATTCTTCCAGTTTGAGGAAATAAAGTTTGTAAATTTCATAAGAAATAAGCTCATTTAGGATGAGTAATTTTTTCAGCATTCTTATGGTAGTGAAGTTCAGTTTAATATCAGTTGACAAGCATTTAATTAAAAACAGTCTGTGGGACAAATTCCTCCACCAGACATGTGGTTCATATCTGGGCGCTTGCCAAGAATGGTAAGTGAGAGCAGTTTCAAATTGATGTTTTCACATAGGATCAGGTCCCTCAGAATTCATCTGGGAGTTTGTTTCTGTGGGACAAATACAGAAGGGCCTTGGAGGAAGGAACAGACACCTTATGGCAAGACTGCAGATGAGATGGGATGGGGGAATTCTCATGGTTCTTTTTCACAAAGCACACAGGGAAGAGGATCCTGTCAGTTCAGTTTAGTCGTTGCAAGCATTGATTAATCTGCATACCCTGGTCAACGGCAGTGGTCTAAGCATGCCTGTGCCTCAAGTCTAACAGAGGTAGCTATCGGCCAAGTAAAGATTTGATTCTCCCACCAATTCCAGTAGATCTTGGAGAGTGGCTGATGGTAGTTCAGCTTCGCTGTTTTAAATTTTTTTACTCACAAGAATTAACTTTTAAATCCCATAGTGTTGAAGTGCCCAGATGGGCAGTTGCTGCAAATGAGGGAGCTCAATCCCAGCAAGATTGAGTAGTTACCTCTACTCCAAATGAGTAGTCCTGAGCCACCCATCTTCCACCCTTCCAGAGGATGTGGAGGAAGCTTCTTTTTGGGCTGTCCAGACGGCTTATCACTGTGCTGAACCTACTCTGTCTACATAGTTGGATGAATATGGAGTCTAGTAGCAAAAGCAGTGTAGGAGTTTGTCCCAAAATAAAGTGCAGATGTGGTTAACAACTTAGTCTATAGATAAAAGGCACTCTGATTCTTTCTTCGCTATTCCAAGTGCTTGACCATATTCCATCATCTGCTACAGGGAATGAAAAAAACCAGTATCAGACAATTTAAATTTTTCTCCAGCTCACCAGCAGCTCAAACATACTATGTCCTGGGATCTTCTGAAGGGTTGTGGGGTTTTTTTTCATACCAGCCTTTCCTACAATCTGGTTTTCTTCAGTGGCCTTTATATCCTTTGGGATATAAAATCTGGGAATAAATTTGGCTACATGAAGGAAGTGTGGATAGTGGCAAGTTGATGTAGGAGCCAGGACCTCTGTAGGATATTGCAGGTGTGGAGTTTTGAATAATTGATATCTGAATGGCCTAGACTGCACTGTCTTCAGTTTCAGTCCGTATCCCCTAGCAAACCTGTTCCTTGTGCGTGACAGAGAGGTGTCCTCTGAAGATGATTTGCACCTAGTGCTGCCATTGTCTCGCATCACCCATAGCTCATAGGCCCACCTAACAGGTACCATCCTATTAACCATTGCGGTGCACGGTAAAGACAAACTATATCAAAGAAAAACTTGAAGAGAATTTTCTGTAGCTGAAAAATGTCAACATATAACAGAAAGTTTTTAGGTTTGCTGTGTTTGAGTGTACATCATGTGATCTAGATGGAGCTAAGATCAGTTATAAAGTAAACAGAGGAGCATAATGAAAGAGTTGCATGTTAATAATTTGATAAATTTAATCAATCTACCAGCTTGCTTTGAGATTAAAGGGAATGCAAAATTAGACAGACTTTTCTCAACAGAGTAGCATTGGCAATGCTGAATGTAATCATTAGAACCCAGCAAAGGGTGAAAAAACAATGGTTTTTGAATTGGTTCGCTAAGTGGGACTAGTATTATTAGACCATACTGCTTCAGGACCTGTATTTTCCCCCTTGAATATTTGTGGGGCTGGTTTCTGTTTGCACAGAAGTTTGTGGAGCAGCTTTTATTAGTTGAAGCAGCTGTATTCATCCTGAGGCAGTATCATTCATGCCAGAAGTTCCTGTCTGGCCTATCTATCTGTACATGCAATTACTTGGTGGTGACCAGAGAAAATCAAATGGAAAATGGGGTAGACAGATCTAAAACCTGTTTATAGCTCCTCGTTTTCTTCACTAAGAAGCAGAGATGTTTTAAATTCTGCTGTCTTCTGTCCCACGATAAACTCACACACATGTAGAGTCTCCATGATCAACTAGAATTTTCTTGTGTGGGGCTCCAGAGTTGGGAAGACAAAGGAAAAGAGAAGAATGGGGAATATATTAAGCACAGTAAAAATGTCTAGCCTTATTTATTTACAGTTCCCCTTGGCATAGCGTGGTTGCCGCTCTTTTCCTGAAAGTTTAAAGCCCCACTAGTTTCTTAGGGTACTCAGAGAGCAAGAATTATGTTGACCAGTTGATTTGATGAAGCAGACCTTATTTTGAATATTGAAAACCAGTGATTCAGATCTCATCAGTATGATTTATATGCAATTAGCATGAATTGTGGGTATTTCTGGATCAGTTATTCAACGGAAGAAAGGATGTCTGACCTAGAAATTCTGTCAGATACCATGTTAGTTTAACTAGTCTCATTTGTCATAATGAGGCATGAGACTGCTGTCAGAGGTGACTTTAGAATGAAATTTTAATTGCTGCAATTTAACTTCTAATGATGAAAAACAATTTAACAATCCAAGCTTTTCCTGACTTCCACACATGGGTGAAGGACTTGGTTGTCACTTACCTGTGTGCACAAGGCTGTGGACCGCTGGAGATCAACCTCATCCAGCAGGGTGGTTGTTACCGGCTGAAAAGGGCAGTGAGCGTGAAGGAAAGAGGTTCTGTGTTCAGGCATGTATGAAGCGAAGGAAGCCAAAGTCCCTTTTGGCCTTCCAGTAATGCTTATCTGTCTGAACGGTGTGGTTGCTTAAGGCAGCTTCTGTACATTTCAGCGCATCTCGTTCCTCTTCATTTAGGGGATCGGTCCTCTTCTCCATACCAAATAAGAGAGACCCTAAATACGTGAGGGAAATTGTATCTTCTGAAATGATCTTTCATATATACATCTTTCTTTTGGTAGCTATTATCAGGTACAAGTGGTAGGGGAACAATCCTTTTGTCAGAAACCCAGCTGCTTCTTGGTGTCTCCTGCTTGATGTTGATGATTTGGGGGGTACTGATTTTAAGTGGCTGATGGCCAGTGTTAACATCAGGAGGTCCCAAAGATTAGACTGATGTGTAACTTTTCTCAAATGTGAGTAGATGCAGACTCTGGTTTCAGTCAAGCTACATTAGGAAAATTTTTGCCCATGCTGTCGGGTTCTGGAAAGGAAGGAAATTCAAATCCTAGGAAATAAAAATTAACAAAATCTTTCCTCTTCTGTTTCAGTAATTTTTGTAGTTGTTGAAATATGCCTAGACAAGGGCACATATTTTATTTACTTATTTATAAGGGAAATAATTCTTGTGCAACATGTAGATCCTGAACAAAGGCATCTTCTGCATTCCTCCCTATGGTTAGGCTGTGTGGTGCCATTGATATTTTAAAATACAAAACTCCTACCTAAAAATCAAAGGCATCATATGAATATAAAGCATAGTTTGGGTGATGTGTAGCAGTTCTTCAGAGTCTTTTATCTTCTGTTCTGATTCTGTGGTCTGTAAAGAGCGTGTAGAATAAGCTTGGTTTATGTTGTTTGTCATTGAAAGCAGTGAGCACTTTCTTTTACATGTTATGAGACCTGGAAAGCCTGTGTGCCTGGCTGAGCCGTGTATTCACAGGCATGTTTTTCTCAAGTATGAATGTAAATAATGGCGGTGTCGCTACAGTAAAGGGGTTAAAAGACCTTAGGATCATAAATTCGCATGACATGAGGGTCAATACTTAGTTTGCTCTAGAATAACTTGAGTTTTAAGGTGTAGTTTTTATTGATGATTTTTTTGTAAAGTTTTGGCCCCTGAGAACCATAAAAATAAAATACTGATAAAAATTAACTCTAAAGCCAGTAATGATACAGCTGTCACTGACTGAACATGGAAGATTGAAGGAAAATGAATGCTTTCTGATTTGAGAGCTTTCAAGGTTGTTAAAATTAGATGAGATGCTTTCTTTAAAATGCTGCAAATCCTGTTTTGAGAAGAAAACAGGTTTTTGCCTTTGATGGTTTACAGCAAGCTCAGAGGTAGGTTTAGTTCAGTGAATGTTAGAGGTCATGCCTATTGCTTTTCCATGAGGCACTTCAAAATCTTTGATTAGCTGAATCATTATTTTTCCCCTTTCCTGCTAAAAAACTCACCTGGACACACTAACAAAAGTTCGTAAGCTTGGCAGTCTTTCACCTATCCAGCCCTTTCCTGATTTCTGTGTGTGCACATGCATAGATTTTTTTAATAAATCTTGATAGTCAAAAATAATTTCCAAAATTGAAAATGCTGGGGATTTCATTCTCATTTTTGTCATTTGTTTAATACCGTTTAAAGAGAAACATTTTTTCTTTCATTGTATGCACTGTTTTGTCAGCATGTACCTCTCTGGGAGAAAAAGCCTTTTCAATGTTGTGTCTATCCTCAAAGCATGGTGTATCTTCTGTTCCTCGCATTGTTTGGAGCACTGTCTCGATGTCCTTTTACTGCAGAAATACCTATGTGTATTGGGAGTACCTGATTCCTCTTATTACAGTGATCCTGTCTCGTAGAGCGCTCCCCACTTTTGGAGAAAACCCCCACCAGGTTGTGAGTCTCAAGCTGAGAAAGCACACCACGCTGAAGAGCAGAAGAGTGGAGGGAGGGGGGCAGAAGGTCTGTTTTCCAGGGCGTTTGGGCTACACTGAGGACGATCGGATTGCCCTTTGTTTCCTGACAAAGGCTGCCCCCAGCAATGGTCGTGTCCGCGTGCCATAGCTCGTAAGCAGGATCACTGTAGTCTTGGGGAGACGTCTTGTTGAAATGGACAGTATCTGTGGCATAAGCTTACATGGGGGTTGAACATTTTCAGTTCCATTGTAGCACTGTCTCATGTTGGTTTAAAGACAAACAAACAAAAGCAAACCAACCCTAACTCTGGGTACAGCAGGGAGTCCTTCTGCATGTTGCTCTATTTCTGTCTGGAGAGATCAGGGCTAGACAAAGGACTGATGCCCAGTGACCCTGTGTTCTTGCCAGGCTCTAAGGTTCACTCTTTGTCCTTAAGAAGTGGGTATACCCTGACGTAGGCCAACAGCAGTTACTGTCTGATTTCATGCTCACCGCTGTCTAATACTGCAGTATACCAATAAAGCATGGGCCTTTACCAACCAGAGAGGTTGCTGGCTACTAAACCAACACTAAGCTTGATGAGACTGTAAGCATGTCAAGCCGTTTAACTGTGTATGCATGGAATTAATTTTTTTATTATTATTTTTAGTTTTACCTGTACTGAAGGCTTTTACTCATTCTAACTGGTATTTTGCTGTAAAACTGTCACTGGTTTAATTGTTCTGTCCATTTGCTGGCCGATGCTTTGTCCTAAATAGGAGGAAATTGGGTCATTGAGAAGGTGCACCATTCTCCCAAGTCCCTGCCACTCCTGCCATGGGCACGCATTTTGAAGCTGTGAAGTCCAAGTGAACCTTTGTTCCTGTCACATTCCTCTTCAAGCCAGGCAGGGTTATTGGTTATGTGTGACATCCGATCTCTTCCTGAGCTGTTTTTTCTTCCCATTCCTGCTCACATTATTTGGTACTGCATTCAGGGATCTTTGTACGTAAATTTATGGTTGATGTAGAACTACTTTTCAGGATCTTTATTTCTAACAAACTGTATCCAGCACTCCAGCTTGTTTTGTTTAATAAAGGAGTGCAGCCTGATGAGCTATTCCCCCTCAAGCTTTCATGGCAGTCAGTGGGGGGTTGTTCTTGTGTTGGGGGTGGTGGTGGGGGAGCAGAATCTCCATGCCACATCTCTTTTAGCTCAGCAGTATGACTGTGCCTGGTTCACAGCTGGGGACAGAAATGATGGACACCCTTATTAAACTCTTCTCCAATCTAAGGTACTTCAGTCATCGGTGAGGTGCTTATGAAAACTCCTGCCACTCATCTGGTGCTGTCTGTCTTCCACGTCATTTTGTATTATGTGTTTTTCTCTGACCATAACTTCTAGGTAGAAGTTAGACGTATGCAACCACTGTGACTGTAGAAAATTAAGCTAGACTTAACTGCGTGGTCACAGCAGCAGCAGCTCTGTCAGATACTTTCTTATTAAAGAGCCTTCGTAAGTGGTACAGTCAGTAATGCAAAGGGCAGAGGGGCAGCAGCTTGGATTTCATCTGCTGGCCTGGAGTTTAGAAAACATTCATCTGCCCTTAAAGTGGAGTAACTGGGATCTGGATGTCACAAGCTTCCCCTGACTGCAGAGTAGTCTGTGGAGCAGGCCTAAGAGAGAATAAGCCCTGCAATGTTCCAAATAGTGAAAAAGGCACTTTGCTGGCTCTTAAGACATCTCAATTTCTCATAATAAACCTATAAACCTTGAAAACAATATAACCCTCAACAGCTGAGTTAGTGAGCACTGTAGCTGTACATGAAATTTGCTAGCAGAATTTCAGTCACCTTCAGTACTGGTTGATGTTTACTCTCAGATTCCACAATTGAGTCATTTTCACTTCTTGGTACTCCACTGAGGAGGAGCATACCCAGGAGCATCTTAACAGTGCTGTACCCTTCCTTGCTGTTAAAACACAGAGTATAGGGATGGCAACTGTTTCTTCTGAAGCAGGTGCAGAACACTAAACGGCATGAATTTGTTACTCAGGAGTTTCAGGAGAAAAGGCGTAGAGGAGGAGTATCTTCAAGATACACTGAGTCCGATTTATCTTCCTCACAAAGAGGGGAGCCCTCCCGTGTCAGGTTAAAGGCTCTAACTAGGGATTTCAGGTTATCTTATGCTGTCTACGTAGTCAACAAAGAGGCAGCAGGCAGTTCCTATGATTTGAATTGACCTCTGGGAGGGACTTTCTTCATCAACTGAAAGTACTGGTTTGAACTGTTTTATCCCTGGTAGCAGGCACGTTTTAAAGCAGTGTAGCTCAGCCAGCCCAAGTCTCGTAAGGACTGGCGCCAACCTCGGCACCAGTCCCTACGGGTTAACATCTGTGCATGACAGGAGCCTAGAGCAAAGGGATGGATCACGGCCAGCCAGCCAAGGACAGAGCCCAGCCTGCCCTTCTCCGGCTGGGCTGCCGCAGTTTGCCAGCACTCCCATGCATTCCGACCACCAAATAGCAGCAAGCAACTGTGATGTGTCTTTTGACAAGTATAGCTATTAAGTATTTGATTTTAACGACTGGCTTCATTTTACTTGGTACGTGGAACACGTATGTTGATGGAGAGTGGTCTGAGACACATGTAAAGCTAGGATGATACCCATAGTTTCATGTCCTGTGGCCATGTAAAAAACGCCATTGTTATTTCATAGATTTTTTTCTCAGCTTAGCTTTCAATCAAGGTTTACTTCTTCTGTCACCTTCGCTGCTGCAGCCCCTTTTCCCAATGTCTGGAGAGTAAAGTAGCTCAGTAGAACTAAGAACCACTCCAGGTGTTTTGGCATTGATGGACAAATCTGACCTACTGCAGTAAAGTGCATTCTTATTATTTGCCACCGTCATCAACCAGTGTTTGTTTCTCTTCTAAAACACTGAGTTCAGAAAAGATTTGAAGCACATGCTTAAGTCCTGCCCGCTCCGCCAAGGATATAATTTTAGATACTCCTAAGCGATCCTTAGATAAACATCCTTTTGTACTTGGCTATTGGTTTGTATGTGGATATAGTTGGCTCCTGTATATTTGAAAGATGGCCCAAGTCTGAATTCTAGATAAAAATCACTTGAAGTGTGAGCAAAGACAATTCCATGTTACCAGCCACAAACCTTTTAGGCCTCTGATGTGCTGTGCAGTTCCACTTGATATCTGGCAACTGACATGCTAATAATTGCCTGTCGATCAATGAATCCTTTAGGGTAAAATGTGAGGAATTTCAGTACCTCCTAAAGAAGATTGGTCTTCTCCCTTCTGCTTCTCTTTGTATTCTGCAGTACGTAGATGGTGAGTGAAGCCTCTATGAATATACTCTTCTGTGGCAGGAGGTCAGATGAAACACTGAGAAAAGGCCATTTGGTTAATGCAAGTTATCTGTTCCTCACCTCCGTGAGAAAGTCACTTCGCAGCATTGCCGTGACCCGTCAGCATGACACATGTCCTGATTGGTTGGCGATGGGGGAGAGAATACCTTCCATGTTCATTTCTATGTGACTTACTGACTTTGTCACAGCAGAATGAGTTTATTTCCCACCTTTACCAGAACAGCATCTGATGTGTTCATCTTATGGTGGTGTTGGTTGTAATTAGGCCCCAGAATGTGCTAATGTAACTGCATTTTGAGGCCCATTTGTAATATAGCCACTTACTTATACCTAGCTTTAATTTTCACTTGTTCAGCATACTGGCGGATGGGGTCAAACTAAGCTCTTGCTTGTAGGTGGTTGGATTTGGTCACTGCTCATGTCCACATCGATACCAAAAAGGTGGTTGTAGCGTTTCAACTTCCTGCAAAGTAACTTTGAGAATGTCAGTGATGTATTGGTGTGCAAGTCTTTAATCGGTGGGGTGTATATTGAATGCTGTGAGCCAGGCACATTTTTTTGTGATACTTTCCGTAACACTTTTCCCAAGTTGTGTCTTCCAAGTGTAGGTTAGGAAATCTTTTTAATTCATTGTCCATTTGATATTTAGTAGTTTGAAATACTGGAGTTGTACTGATAAAATTCCAGTACATCAGAAGTTAAGTCTAGGATTATAAATAGGTAGGTAGGTGTGTCGATACATCTGTATCTACCTATCACAGATAGGTGCTATTTTAATTTCTAGACTATAATGCCTGTGAACTTCTCACAGAGGTGCAAATCATATATTCGCTGTCGTACGACAGGCATAGTGCCAGAATTTCTTTGTTTCCACGTTTGAGGTGATACCATTTTTCTTATGTCTTTTGTAATGTAGAGTTAAGTACTTTTAACCTTACAACCTTGCTATTAATCTGTTTCACTATTTTGCAATGATGAATTCCATTTCTTTTGAAAACACTGTATACAGTTGTGTGCTAGTGTCAATAAAATTGACATTTGTCTAACAAGCTGTGGCATTTTCTCAAATTTCACTGAACATTGATTTAGTGTGAAACTGTTGGTAAATCCTTTCTTGCTAGCTGTAATAATACAGACCTTTATTTCAGACAAATACTGCTTTGACTTTGACTTATAATAGGCTACATAACTGTCATGATTTCATTAACTGATAACTGTGTTGTGTTTTTCCTCCTATTTTCAAAGGAATGACATACAAACATCAACTGGTTTGGAACTGGAAAACATTCATGTTCTAGCAGTAGATCTTGAGTTCTTCCAGAAAATAAATAGGTTTTACTACTAGCCTAAATATATATATTGGTGCCTCTGTTTACTGGAGTATCTCAGCTGTGTGGTAGCAACAGGAACACTTACCTATCATAATCTAGGGAGGACGTAAACACATGACAGCAAAATGTATTTCACCTTAATTGTATACGGTGATGTATGTGTTTTACATTTAATCCTAGACAGCCTATTAGCTGTGGTAATTGAGAGCCTGTCACATTTTTTTGGTTGGATTTTAATGTATGATGCCAAAATGATACAAATTGTAAATGTTCTTCCACATGACAGATCCATCTTGTATAACAGGTTTAGATTGTCAGAGGTTTGGAGGAGGGGATAACTGGGAGAATACTGGGCGGTTTTGGCAAACTGTTTCTTTTGTGCAGTCAGTAGTCTGGCTGCCCCCCAGAAGACAAAATGCTAATTTCAGTAATATTTAATGTAGTGTATATGAATCCATGGAAGTGTCATTAATTGTCTAATTCTTTAATATTTTTAATCCAAAATTAAATGGGACTTTATATCTGTGATAATCTAAAGTTGTGATGCTTTGTGCATTAAAACTATTGCTTTTCTTATGTAAATGTAATGCTAGCATTTCCATCCCAAACAATCAGAGGAGCATGGAAAGACCTACAAGGTATAATATACATACTTACATTGTGTGTAGAAATTGGGGAATTAGTAGTTTCTTCCCTTCGTGTTAGATCTGACTGATCTTAGCAGCAGCACTGCTATAGCAAGTAATCGTTTTTTTTTTTCCTCTAGACTTACAGTAGATAAATTTGTTCTAACTTGTGTCCTATAGCTCCCTGTGAAGTACTGGTTTGAGTCTTTGAAGTTCTACTTTCTAGAAAGAATGGCACTCCTAGGGTGACTCCCTTATTGTTGTATTTATTCTCTTTACTGGAGTGGATTACAATGGTGAAAAATTTGGTATTAATTTGATGTTTAGCAGTAAATGTTGCAGCTCAGTCGTGTATGCCTTGATCCCTTCCCTACAGAGACACTAATTTCAGCCAGTTTCATCAGCTAAAAGAACGCTCCAGTCCCTTGGTTGGATGCAGTTCCTCTAGCTGCAAGTCCATTTGAACTAGTTTGAGGACCCTGATGGCTGTGTCGTGTAGTGTAATTTCACATGCTGCAGCTTAAGGTTGTAACTCTTTTTGGTACTTTCTAGAGGGAGCCTATCCTAACTGAGTTCTGTTTTACCGTTTTTTTAGCAGGTTCTCTGACTGGCAGTCCTCACCTTTCAGAGCTTTCCATCAATTCCCAAGGAGGACCATCGGTGGCAAATATGTCTTTGTCTCCCAACTTGAGCCCTGATGCCAAGCAGTCATCTCCGTTGATCAGCCCTTTGCTGAATGACCCGTCGTGCATCAGGACTGATGATGAGGAAGAAGTCAAAAGAAGGGTAAGGCAGAGGCAGTTGGCCTTGGCTCTCTTCTCTGTGTTATGTTGCGACTACCACTGTCAAAGTGACTAATATCTAGACCCCCTGCCGCTTCCCTCATCATAGATCCACACAGATAACTTGGGTTGGGTTACTTCGTATCTGCTGTCCTCGGTCACGTTGTGTCCAAGAGCATACCTGTGCTCCTGAGGCCAAACTCACAATTTGGAGTGGGTCGGGCCAGAACCACGGAACTGCTGTAGCTGAGGGCTCAGGGCCTTGGAGTCATTCACCTGAACAGAGGTGCAGGAGTTAGGGGCCCCAGCTCCTCTTTAAGCAGCAGAGAGAAGATAGGTAGCTCTGTGTCCCTAAGGTGAATCTAGGATAAATCCGGGCCAGTCCTGTTCGTTGCAACTTTAACAGCTTGTTTTGACAGGGTTTCCTATAAATCTAGCTTGTTTTTAAGAAGTGGAGTTTGGTAGTTGTAACAAAACAGTCAACTCCAATGTATTATTGGAGGGAAAATTTGCAGGTGACAGAAGGAAAAGGAACAGCGTTGAGCCTGTGCAGGAGTGTCCAACCCAGGCTCTCCAGTCTGTCTCTGCTGGGAGCACCACTGGGAGCATTTGGTGGTGGGAGTAGAAGACCGTCTCTTCGAGCCACAGCCTGCAGCGTTCTGCTGGGAGTGTTTGGCTCAGCCCCATCATTGCAGAAATGCCGTAAGGGAGCATCACATCCAAAACCGCTTTTCAAAGATAGAAGTGCTCCTGTATGAGCCAGAGTGTTCTGGGTGCCTGCTGGCTCATCCCTCCTGTGCTGCAGGGTGAGAGGGGGTTTCTCTTGCCCTGCTGTTGCCTGCTTTTTCTCCTGAGGCTGGAGCATCTTAGGAGGAAGAAAATAAGAGCTTAGATGGCTTTGCTGGAAAGTGGGAGCATGTGTAAGGGAGATCTCTTTTCCCGCTGTGCATAGTTAGCAAGATATGTGAGAGAAATTTGAGAAGAAGAAAAGCTAAGAATCAGTTAATAAACCCGTGATTCTCTGTGCCAGTCCAAGTTATGGCAGCCAGTGACTGCTGTGTATACCAGGTGGTGATGGTTCCTATAGGGTTGTGTACTGACTGGGAAATGCCCACACAGTCTCCCCTTGCATCCCTTTCTAGTGCATCCTCTGCGTCACTGAGCTTCAGGGAGGAAATGCAGAAGCAAAAGACTGTGGATGTTTTGCTCTTCCTTTTTGCTTCCTGAGAAGCACAGAGCAAGATCTGTTGGGATCCTTTGGCTCTTCAGAATTAAGAAGTTGAGACCGCTTTTGCCTCTTGGATAACACATGAACCCCCCCCTCTTGTTTTTGTGTTTTGTTTTTTTTTTCCTTGGAATTTGAAATCTGTAGCATACCCTAAGGTCCTTCCCCTCTCCCACTGTCAGGTTGTCCAGTCGCACTGGGAAAATCTTACAG
>Ga0065711_1035086_pt1 | contig 22829 bp, 26 predicted proteins | sample Hoacrofraction12_FD_59098 | JGI IMG/M metagenome (GOLD analysis project Ga0065711, IMG submission 59098) | Hoatzin crop microbial communities from Cojedes, Venezuela - Epithelial fraction 12 v2 (version 2) | ecosystem: Host-associated > Birds > Digestive system > Esophagus > Crop | place... | reverse complement strand
GCCCCCGGGTCGGGCCCCGGCGCTGCCGGTGGAGGAACGCCGCCTGCCCGCACCGACGGGGGCTGCGCTCCCGCACCCGGGCCGGTGCCCCGCAGCGCCGGGCCTACCTGCTGCCCTCCAGCCAGGGCCGGCCCCTCTTTGGGGATGGGGTCTGTGGGAGAGGGCTGCGGCCCAGGCCCGGAGGGCCCATTGCTGGCGGAGCCGCTGTCCCTGTGCCCGGCTGGGGCTGGGGCCTGGGCTGGTCGACCCCTCCGCGGCACCCCTCAGCTGCCTGCCCTGCTGCGAGAAATGTGGGCTCTTCCTTACTTCTGCAGGACCCCGGCAGCAGCCTGCTCTGTGTTCCAAATAATAACCTGAGCGTTGCAGAGGGCATTGTGACCGTCCGCTAACCAGAGTGTCAGCCCCGGGGAAACCCAAAGCTCTTGCTAGCGAGACAACCAGGGGAAAAAAAGCGGAGGGAAAGGCACCAAACCGGATGGCTGCCTCTTGCAAGCTTTGGGATAAATCCGAGCTGCAAACACACCCGAAACGGAACCTCAGCCTGCCTGCCAGCCACATCCTGATGGCCAGACCCTGAGCCTGCAGCCCGCAAGCACCGGCGGGAGGCAGAAATGCAGCCAGCTCGGCAGCCAGCCTGGGTCTTAGCGCAGCGAAGCATCCTTAGAGAAAGGCAAAATGACAGCTGTTGAGAAATTAAGGAAAAGCTCTTTCCGGAGACTTCCAACTAGTGTCGCAGGCACAAGGGCGGACGAGCACCTTGATCTGCTGCGGGGATGTCAGGGAACATTAGAAAACCCAGCGCTGAAGTTGTCTGCTTTATTTGCACTTTAAAGCATGGAAGAGTAAGTTATGAATAATTTCTCCTGCTCTAGCACTAGGTAGACAGCTCCTAAAAACTCCTGGCTTACGCAAACTGGAGGGTGACTGCAACATTGAATAACTGAAAGGCTGTACCCAGCGTAAGAGTATGTGGGAAGAGCTTGGCGCAGAGGGTCTGAAGTTTGCTGATGTATCACAACTTCCATGGCAAGCAACTGAGAGCGACGCTGCTCCAACAAGAGAGCTTCTTGAGGGACAGACAGCTGCAGAGGAGCACAGGGCTTTGCTTCAAATAACTCACTGTAGATAAATTAATTTTATATCCCCATCACAAACTCTGATTAATCCACGATAACCAGATACGATTCCTTTTTCTAATTTTTAAATTAAATTTCTTGGGCTGATATAATACATCAGCTTGAGCTTGCTCAAAGTGAAACGTCCTCCTTGGAAGCACCCCCCCTCTCCTCCCGTGAAATTTAGGTTGGTACCGTGGGTACAAACCATCTGCTGCCCACCGACGGTTCCCAGGGCAGGGCTCCTGTCACGCAAGGGTCAGGCAGGGGGTGCAGGTGGACATGTGGCCACTGCTTTGCAGACCCCGCGGAGCTGAGAAATGGGGCTGCTGTCCCTACCGCAGCCCCCAAACTGAGATTAGCAGCTCTGGCGGCAGGGGGGAGGGGGAGGCAGGCTCGGGTTGAAATTCATTTTCTCCCTTCCTGCACCTCATTATAAGTTCCACCCACATAAGACCTAATTACTTGGCTTTTATGCTGGCAAAGTGGATTTCATCCTTGCTGTTTCCCATGGTGGTTGCCTTCATTTTCATGGCGGCACTGATGGTTACAGCTTATTGATGTTTTCACTTTAGTGGAATTTTTATTATTAGCACTGGTTTCTCTCATTGCCACTTTAATCAAAGATGCAATTTAAGGCAAAGGATTGTGTGTAATGGTAAACAGTAGGATAATGCCTTGAGAGAACAGAATATTAATGTGTTTTTATTTCTCAAAACTATGCTTATAATATATCCAGGATTACTTGGCTCCCAATGCGCACCCATGGGGCGCTCCCTTTCCTCCCTTCCCACTGCCTTGCAACAGGGGCGAGCGGCTGTGTGCTTGTGCTTGCCGAGGGGGGAGAGGGAGGCACATGTGCTGCCTCACACTCTGCAAAATCCCCTCTGCCTCGGCGTCTCTGCTCCACAGGCAGAAAGTCTGAGCATCCAACGTCACGGCAGTGCCCTCGGAGAACAAAAACGAAACTGGGAGCACGCTGAGCCCTCAGGGATGCCCAAGGTCTGGCTAAGTGCTAGATCACCCCAAGTCGGGAGAAGCTACATTCAAACACTGAAATAAAATAATGGCAATAATGACAATGCTTGAGCAGGGGGCACAGTGCCGTGGTGCCCCGTGCTAAGACAGAAAGGCAAAAAGCAAGCACAGCGTCTGCTGCCTCCCTAACGTCCCTGCGTCGACGGCCGTGCATTCGTTCGCTTTCATTTCCTTGGATCTGACAATTTGCATTTCAAGGCAAGATTAAATATTGAAGTTTTGAGCGCTTCCATGTGCTTCAGGAGGAGCCGAACGGACCCGCGCTGGAACAGGCTGAACACAGAAAAGCCATTTGTGCCAAACTGCTTGGTTTCCTCTTTGCCGAGCCATGATAATGTGATATCCGACAGCTGAATGTAGGCCACAACAGGCTTTTATAGTTGGAGGAGGGAGGGGGCTGAATCCACAGCGCTGCCAGCCAAACGCACTCAGAGAGATTTTTGGGGCAGGCTGGAGACTCCTGACCACTCCCGAGATCCAAATATTGGCTACACCATTAGCACAAGCTGAAGGCCTGCTGGAGGGGAGTTTGTAGAAGGTAGGGCTGCGTTCGTGTCACAAAGGACAACTCCCTGGCCAGCAGTAAATGCTACGCAAAATTAGTAGCCTTGCGCTGCACAGACACTGGGTTTTGTGGAGTATCTGCTGTAATTGGTGGCCAGTTTCCCACAGGGACTGCTGCATCTTGCAAGTAACAGCACAAGATCAACCAGTCGCGGCAGTTTGGTTTTAGTTATCGGATTATTTCTGCCTCTTTCTCACCTCCTGGTGAGGAGGAGACGAGGGAAGGCAGGAGGGCTGGTCTGCTTTGGCTCAGATGCTGCCTCTGGAGTCTCAGCACCCCTCAGCCTGCTGCAAGTTAAACCTGGGGCTCGCTGGCAGGAGAAGAGGTGGTGGGAAAGGCAGAGGTTCATCCTGCCTTCCTGAACCAGCGTGGTGCTGGCAACACAGGGATGGTGCAAGCACCACCCTTCCTTTGAATTGTACAAACTGAGCCCCCAAAATACCCCAGGACCACAAAGCATTTGCCACCAGATTAAGAGTATTAACCCCTGCGGGGGTGAAGTAGCAGCAGCTTCCCTCCCGCATCCTCCTGCACCTTCATGTGAAACGCAATGGGAACTTCTAACAAGGGCTGTGCTGCCTCCTCTGTGCTTTAGAGTCAGTTTATGTCCTAACAGGCTGCAGAACAGTTGCCTCGCTCCACCCCAGATGTGGCCGCATTTCTGTGGTGAGGAAAAACTCTGGCAAGTGTGCCGAAGTCGGGTGCTTTGGTTTGAAAATTATACATTACATTAAAAACTTGTATTAAAGAATAATATGCGGTCTGCAAAAACATTCAAATGAAACACTTCAATGTTAGGAAGTGTCTTATTTACAGCTGTCGGAGCAGCTCGTGCCCTCTTCCCTCCCGCATCCATAGGACAAGGAAAGAGGTCAAAATAAGGGCTCACGTACGTAAAGGTCGTAGCACAATGCACGCACACGGAGTTGGGCTTGCGAGGAATCGTACATTAGGCATTTCCTAACTTAAAAGCACTTGGCTTTGCGTTATAAACAACATTCTTTTAACATAGGAAATAACATTTTAAAAAAAAAAAAAGAATTAAGATCTTTTAAATAAATGTCTACGATGTAGGTTATTGCAGCTGGCCCCAAGGTATTCCTCAGCAAGGTCTGGACTGGCCATTCCTCACTGCTCCAGAGGTTTCTGCCCCAAAAACCGCAGGAGTAACTGTCAGGGCTGGAAGCGGAAAGCTGCTCTCCGGCGAGGGGAGAGGAGGCGTGTGTGGCTTTCACAGCCGGGCAGCGTGTGCCAACCCTGTGCTCTGCCTACCGGTGTCTGGGGTGGGCACATTCGCGTCGAAGGGTGCCCGGGGATGGGTGTGCGAGGGGTGGGCACGGGGGGGTGAGGGAAAGGACACGCCGCGCTGAGCTGTGCGGAATTGCTGCTTTGGCAGACAGCACCGGGCCAGCTCTTTAGAAAGTTCACGTTCAGTTATTGTTTTGACAGGCTGCCAAAGTTTTCCCGAGGAATGCAGGCAGCAGAAGGGAAATGGCGATTTTCAAACTTTTTTTTTAAAACTCAGCCAAACCAGAATGGAATTTCATGGGAAAAGCGAAAGGTACATCTCTAGCCTCAAGGCATCGTCGAGGCCAGATTTCAGAGGCTGGCTGCGAACAATGGAGGTGTGGGAGCATCTCCAACGCCGCGCACGCTTGCACGCACTCACAAGTGCTCACGCACACTTGCACACACGGGAAGCATCTTCTCTAATGGTGAGTGCTCCCACTGCACACCCAGCGGCCCCAGAGGACTGACATTAACCCACAGCACTTTAAAAAAAAGAAAGAGTGCACGGAGTGGGGCGAAAGCCAAAGAAAAAGCTGGTTTGCAGCTGATGAGGGGTTTGCGATTTGGCCTTGGGAGGACGCTTAGGTGCTCTCCCCAGCCCGACCCCAGCCTGCAGCCAGCTGTGCACAGTGCTTCGGGGACCCCCCTTCTCCCCACGCACTCTGCACCATGTCAGTCCCAGAGCCACAGGGGCTTTTTGCAGGCCTTCCTACCCCTAGAAAGGGAAGGAGGTTGCAAGCTCCCCTCCTCTTCCTCCACGGAGGCTGCAGAGCAGCCAGTGAGCTGGGTTCTGGCACGCCGGGCTCCGGCGCTGCGGCACCCCGGGGTCTGCGGGGCCGTGGAGCCAGGCTGGGGAGCTGCCAGTTACCTTATATTTTCCAGGACACTAATTTCTCTTGTCATCTTGCCAGTGACAAACAGGGAGAGTTAAACAGAGCAATCCATTAAAGAAGCAGCCTGACAGACCGATTGTTAAGGGTTTCAGCGATCCCCATTTACACTGGCTTGAAAAAAATTTCGCCTCGAGCAGCTCCAATTACAGAATTATCGGACCACACTCCGGTCCCTTTGTGCACTTCGCATCTCTGTCATCATTCCAGGCCTCTCTCTATTTAGTCGCTTGGAAATGGTGAGCAAAATGGAAGGAGACTTGTAACAAGTTCAGAGAAATTAGAGGGGGAAAAAAAGAGAGAGAAGAAAAGGCAGCCCCTCAATTCGAATGTCCTAAACCAGGACATTTTTGAAATGTAACACTCTACAGGAATTTAAAATATTTTTCACTTCCTCTATTCGTTGCTTTAATGCACTGGAACTACTTGCTCAGATTTTTTTTTTTCCAAGGAATGTACAATAACCACTCTGTAAATTCCTCAGGTCTGATTTTAAGAGGAACTGTAGAACATTATTCATGGAGGAAAGAAATAATCCCAATACCTTCCTGCAATAACTCTTTCCTTTTAATAAACATGGCAGTGTATGTTTTGATCACAGCCAGTGATGCAAGCGGCAGGAAGAGGAAATCAACGGCATGTCTAGGAAAAGTGCGGTCTCGTCCCTGCTCTGCTGCCGTCCCACGCGGTGACCTTCAGGCTGAATTGCCAGCACTGGTTTGAAGGTGGCACCATTCCCGGTAAGAGGAGTTCTGGAAAAGCCCAGCTGAGCGGTCATTTCTGCAAATGCAAAGCTTGAGCTCTGTAGATCTGTTATTACTATGAAAAACAAAAAAAAAACCCAACACAATAGTTTTCCTGCCCTAGGACGCAAAGCTGAAGGGTTCCCTAACCCTCCACCCGCGGCTGAGCCAGACACTGTCACCCGTGACGCAGCAGCCACGCGAGGTGGCCGTTATGCCCCCAACCAGACGTGACCTCACCTGTTTATCTTCCAGTAAACTCTCCCATTCGTGGCTTCCCAAATGATTTTATGATCCCATAGCTAGTGTTGCCCTAGTACTAATACCCTCGTATATCCATAAGATGTTACCCCACAGCAAGAAAACACCCCCTTTTTCCTGCAACAGAGATTTTCTAGTTTCACAGGGAGGATAAATGAGCAACGCCACCGCTATGTACTGCTGCGGGGAGGCTGAGATCAAGCTTGGGTGCTAATGCAGGAGTGAACGCTGGCTTCACTCGGGCCCAAAACAGAAGGCAGTGTCTCATGGCTGAGTCCCTGTCCTGCCATGGGACTCCCTTTCCCTGGGATGTGGTGGAGCTGACCCATGGCTCCTCGGGTCCAGGGAACCTCGCTGCAATGCATCAGTGCTCAAAGCTCTGCCCAGCCACAGTAACTGAGACTCCCACCCAAGGTTTTGGGTGGAGATCGAAAGCCGGAGAAAAACCCCGTAACAACCCAGGGAGCTCTTGGGGGTATTGAAGAGTCATCTCATTTCTTATTAATTGCTTAGGCCAAGAATTCAAACGTCGGCGGCGTGTTGGCTGGGGTTGTTTTCCTTGCAGTTATCCACATGCAGTTCATGCCTTGGAAAATGACCCATTTACCATCATGCATTGTTGCTTAGCTACACGCGCTTTCCCTCTTAAGTTTTCCCAAATGGAAACATGGCTCTGTTTGCTTTGGAGATCATTTTCCCTGGCTTTCTTTGCTTTACAGTAAATAAGTGCAAGAAGAACAGCCTCTGAACACAAAGTGGGGAAATAAAACAAACAGCGCGGTGTAGGGTAATAATTTAAAAACCAGCACATGAATGCAGTGCCTTCCTCATCCAGCCAAGGTGATGGGCAGGGAGGGCTTGAGCAAAGGCAACTTGCAGATCGGCTTCTTTAGGGTCTTTTTTTTTGTCTGTCCTTTGCTTTAAGGTTCTTTCCCTGCTGAAAATTTCCAAACCCGAAGGGGGAATTCAGTTGAATAATGCTGGGTTCCCAAGAGAAGAATATTAATTTCCTGCAGGACAGGTGGGACTTTAGGGCACCGAGAACTTGCTTCGTGTCTCTGCTGCCACGCTTCTCTTGTGGAGTCCTAGGCATCCTCTGGAAACAGACTGGAAAACACCTCTCTCATCCCTGCAAACCACCACGCCGCTTTGCACCACTGGATGGGACTTCATCACCATCGAACCCCAAAATTTCACAGATTCCGTGGCAGAGCTGTCGGTGGGCACATGCTGGCAGAGCAGCCACCACAGCATGAAGTGCAGCTTCCCAGCGCACCAGGTAAATCCTTCGGCCATTTGCTGGAAGCCTGAGCCCATCAGTGCCTGCGCAGCACAGATGTCTTCTAAACGTGCAACACATCCAGAACACTTGGAAGGCATCAGCTTTACTGCCTGTGCACGGAGGGACTGCGCAGCATGTGTGCGGCTGGTCCTCTGCTTCCCGGGAGTGTTGGTCTTGCTAAGCACGTGCCTAGGGCTGAGCTGTGCTGGCGCGGTGCTCGCGTCCAGGATTCCCAGATATCCGGCAGTTCTTCTGTTCTGTGATGATCAGACAAAACTTGGAACATCTTCAGATTTCACTCTGTACAAAGCTTATGGGTAAAAGGGCAGCCAGGTGTCTCTCTCAACTGTAGGTTGGTAGAGACCAAAGACCAAAAACTTTTGTTCCTTGATGTCATGAACCCATGCTGGACGTGAGCTCTTTGCAGACCACAGGCAAAGCTGGCAGCTGCCAGAGCGCTGGGTGCCTGCAGCTTCCAGGATGAGTGGGACGCCCCGAAGGGTGAGCTCCCCCCTTGCCTTCTGCTGACAAAGCATAAAATGCGTATTGTCTCCGAAAAGAAAAAGGGGAGAGACAAAGTAAATAGTGCAGTACTGATTACCGGGCCAACATACTGGTCTAAGGTTTAGTACAACAGTTTCCAGGCCAAGAACCTGCCAGAAAGTGAAGAGGGGTATTGTACCTATGCAAATGCCGGCCGGTGGGTTAACACATCCCGAACACTGCGTGCTCTGTGAGAGCTGCCAGCACCCGAAGAAGCCACCTTCACTGCCCCGCCGCTTGGAAGCTCTTATCTTGCTTTGACCAAACGTACACAATACAACTTTGTTTTAGGCGATACCTCCCAGATGAACGGCCTCTTAATAGTGCTTTAAGGAATTAAATGAGAGAAACAGTAGTAGGGGGAGAGGCAGGGGAAGGAGAGAAAAGCTTGCTGCTGCACTACAAGGGGCAAAGTTGGTGGATACCAAAACCACTAAATAAGGAGCTAGGAGCAGTGTCAGACTGGAAGAAGCAAATGGGTGACCAGCCTCCCTGCCTCCAGAGGCACCCCGAGACAGTGGCTCAGTCCCAAAGCGAGTACCCACCTCACCGTCTCCTGTGTCCCTGCAGCAAGGATGGGGACACTGTCACCTGTGGATGCTGTCCGGGTCTGCGGCGCTCCAGCTAACCTGCCCCCACCTCCACACATGCAGAGCTCAGGCACATCATCTTCATCCTCATGATGTGGCCCCATGGCCCTGGCTCTCCGCAGCGAATGGGTTTCAGCACAGGTGTTTTGGGAAGCTGGCGGGCGATGGGATCAGCCAGCGCATACCCTCCCTCCCTTTGCCGTTGCATTCCTGCAGCTGAGGCCAAATTCTGCTTGTTGCACTCCCCTCTGGACTCTGCTGTTGATGGGGAGATGCCTGGTCTCTCTTGCCCTGGGCAAAGGGGTACAGACCTGCTCTTAGGAAGCGTGCGTGTCTCCCACCCAGAGCCACGGGCTCCTGCTGTGGGCAGGGGCAGGGAGCAGGGCATGGCTGTGCAGAAGGCAACGGGAGAACAAGCACAGCCATGCTTACGGGACCGCAGAGCTCAGTGCCACCACACTGTCAGAGGGAAGGCAGCACGGATGGCTGGGAGCTGCGTCCGTCGCTCCGGCTCACTGCAGGCTGGGCACCCGCCTTGGGTCCTGGAGCTCAATCAGGCCAAGGGCAGTTTTCATGAGTGGAAATCCCTATGGGTTTATTATCTTTGAAAGCCAGGAAACACCTGCCTGTTGCTCAAGAAATGGCAGGCAGGCAGGGTAGTGCTCTGGCAGCACCTCTCTTTTGCCCTGCATCCTTCCTGGGCACCCTTCGGGGCCCAGCCCCGCCAGCGCCTGGTGCCCTCCACAGTTAGTTTGGAGTTGGCCCTGTGAAAATCAAACATCAAAAGGGCTCTTTCAGCAAGGGCTATTTCCACATCAAATGCGTACCTCCAGTCCTGAGCCGTCGGGGAGAGAGCTCTTTATAAAAGGAAAGGGAAGATTAATATTATTTTTCAAAAGTATAATGGGAGGTTTCCACTCCCTGAGCACTTCAGAGATGGTTTTTGCACAAAGCCAGGATAATTCCAACCCCAAAGGAGAGAGAAAAACATGTTAGAGGGGGTTACAAATGCCTGAAAAATGGTTGGTCTGAATAGGAACATTCACGTCACCGTCACTTTGGGGACTGGAGGAGGCTGCCACTGGGAGAGCCTGACTTTCCCATCGGGACGCGTGTCCTCCATCCTCTCTCGGAGCAGCAGGGTTGCTCCAGATGCCTGCTCGAGCATGGGGAGCACGGGGAGGTGAGGGAGCCAGAGATGGGCTGGCGGAGTTGCCAGCTGGTGGGAAGGGGAAGGAAAGGACAAGGGGTGGAGATCCAATGCTGGGAGCACCCTCTTGGGAAGTGGAGCAGTGGAAAGCCTGCTGCCAGGTACAACCCTCCTGCGGCTCCATGGAGAGAAAGGCGGCAGAAATCCAGCCCAGCGGCTGGCCGGCAGTGTGCCTGGACCACGGCACGGCTCTGCCTTGAAAGGCACATGTGGCCTCAACACCTTCCTCTTAAAAACACGCCATGGCATCACAGGGGAACCTCATCCCAGCAGCCTTGACAGCGAGTTTCTGCTCCGCGAGCATGAGCCATTGGGCCAGACGGGTGTATAAACAATTATTTGATCACTTCCACCGCAGGAAACAACTCGAAAAATACCGCCGATTCAGAAGCCTGCAGCCCGCTTCTGAAAAACCAGACTAGGAGCAAGCTCCCACCCTGGAAAATCCCGTGCCTGTGTCTGCTGTGCATCCTTTCCCATGCCGGGAAGGTCTGGGCCAAATTCAGAAGACGTTGTGGGGCTGGCAGAGCTGCTCTGGGGAAATGTCCCCAGGCCACTGGGTCGGGGTGGCAGGACTCCGCATCTGGGAGGTGATCTGTCCTTGGGCCACGTAGTGCCTTGCTTGCTTTCTTCTTCCTGGCCATTCAACAGATGGGGCTGAATCTCTTGCCAGTGTGTACCTCACCTTCCTCTGGACTCAGAGTGCAGATGTGAAGTGAGGTGCGGGACAGTCCTGCCAGCCCCAAGCCTCACAGGAACCAGTGACATGAGACCTTCAGTGGTTTTCACTTAACAAGTGGGTGGGGAGAAAATCCTTATGGGTAACAGAGAGAAAAATGCAAAACATGATCCTGAGGGCTCAGCGAAACTTTTCTGGTTAAGGCAAAGCTTGCCTTTCCCCAACGCTTGGAGTTGCCCGTCCGTGAAGAGGGCTGGAGCAGGCATCTTCACCACATAAAGCCCATTTAAGCCCTTGAAGAAATGCTTGAGTGGCCCTTCGGGTTCATCCGCTGGCCATCACAGGGGCACAGATTTCATGTTCACCCAAGAAAGCAGAAAAATCCCCCAGTCCCTCCTCTGGACATTGCAGCCGATGGCCAGAGGGCAGTGACAGGAGAAAGCAGCAGCAGGAGGGTGGCTGGGGAGTGGTTTTTGGGACGGTGCTGGCGAGCACTGACTGCTCCAGCATCCTTCCTCCGTGGCTTTCCTGCACACCCGGACCCAAAGCAGGGAGGGTGACGGCAGACACAGCTCCTGCCCCCGAGATATCGGCTGCCTCCGGGAAGGTGGGGAAGCCCTGGGAAAGCGGCTTTGCGCTGATGACGGGGACTGACACGCGATGGGTCGGTGCTGGGAAAGCCAAGGGTCGCGCTGGAAACGGGAGAAGCCCGCGGCGGGTGATTGCGCCAGTAGGAGATGGCCGGTTCGCTGCCTGCGGGACTTCAAACGCTCTGCCCAAAACAGCTTCCTCAGATTTACTGTAAGCGGCAGCCGGGCCATCTATAGCTTGTGGTGAACACACCAGCCCTGCCTGCAGGAAGGGCCGCGGGAGCAGAGCTGGCCCCCTGCCCGGCAGGCTGCGGAAGGGGAGCGAGGGGGCTCCGCAGCCTTGCCCGCCTGCCCCGGCCCGCGGGAAAAGCCTTTCCTGGAGGCTGCTGCTGTTTGTTTGGGTGAGAGCATTGCAATTCGGTGGGCTGCTTGTTCGGGAGCCAGCGGGTGAGGAGTACAAGTGGCGAAAGGCGGGTGAGCTCCTCTGTGTGTGTGACATACTCACGCATGCACACACGCACACACGGACCGGACCCTGCTCACCTGCCTCAGCGCTGGCTGGAAAGCCCCAGCTGGGACCAGTTCTCACCATTTCTGGGGTCCCCGTCCCGCTCTGGATCCCGTGGAGCTGCACCCACGGGCCCCAGCCCTGCCAGGTGCCCTCAGCACCGAGCTCAGACACACGTGAGGTGCATTTTCTCTTGCCAGGTGCTCTCTGCCGCCCAGCGCAACGCTCCACGGCGATACTGGGAACGCTAACCCCGCACGAAGCTACGGTTGCACCCGGGGGCTGCGGGCTGCCGCAGAGACGTGTGTGCCTGCAGCGCTGCCGGTGCCATGTGCTGCCCGACCCTGGACGGCTTGGGGATGCCAGCCCGCGCCGCACCAAGTTATTTTGCGATTAGCAAAGCACTCCAATTAGTTAAGCTTATGCCCATAAATTTCAGACATCGCCCTTGCCCCAAAAGCCTCCCACCGAAATCCCATCACGGGGCTCCATGGGGGTGCCGTCAGGGCTCGCTGCAGGGCCAAGCGCCGGGATTTTTGTCTCTCCCCTCCCTGTCGTGGGCGCAAAGCATCCTGCGAGGGAATGCTCAGAAGGGGACGGATCCTGCTGACACACAGCCATGGCGCGGGTGCCCAGCAGCGGGCACTGGTGCCCCAGGCCCTGAGGACCAATGGGCCCGATCCGGTGCAGGCGATGGAGGACATGGCTGCTCTGGGGTGGAGCGGGGGGGTCAGGGGAGCTGGGGAACACGCGCCATGAGGGTCAGGAGCGTGGCCGTATCTTGCCCCAGCCACCAGTGCTGGGAGCAGATGTTTTCTGTCCTTGCAAGAAATCCAGCCGAAAACAACAGGGGCTGTACCTGCCGAGTGGCTCCTTCAGAACTCTCCTCTTGCTTGTGCTCTGTGTTTGAGCAGCAGTGATTTTTGCTCAGAAATGCCCCAATTTTTGCTCTGCACAGGCTCTAATTTTGAAGCCACCAGCCCTGAGCTCCCAGGGTCCAAGGGGCTCCCGGCAACTGCCCCCCTCCTGCCCGTCCTGCCTGCAGGACCAGATGCCAGAAGAAAATTGAGTCTGGGGCTAAAACCTCCATGCCAAACCTGCTGTGCCTGGGGAGGAGTGCAGACCCTGGGCCCCGCAGCCCTCCAGCACCAGCTTAACTCTCTCCTCTGTGGGAAGAGTTCCAGCCTTCCAGTTAAATCCGGGAAGGAGTTAGCAAATCTCTGTGGCAGGCGGATTAGAGGCAGAGGTAAATGCTCCTGCTAAGTGTAATCTGGCTGGTTAAAAGCTCAGCTCAGCCTCTATCCCAGCATCGTCTTTGCTTCTTATAAATATAGGAGACACTTCTGCAAACAGGGATTTTTCCTTTGCCTATTTAGAGACCCAAAAGACTGGGGAGAGCCTGTCGCCCTCCTCCTCCTCCTCTCCCCAGGGTGTCATTAGGGTTTCTTACACCCCACCCCACGCCTGGTGCCCTCTTCTCTCCAGGATGGGTTTGGTGCTGGCAGCCTCTGATCCTGTGGGTGCAGCAGGAGGGGGATTACAGCTCGCCGGGCCACGGGTCAGGGCAGGTGAAGGCAGCAGAAGCTCCCAGCACTGGGGAAATGGGGCTGGGGGCAGAGCCAGGGCCCTCTTTCACCATGCAAACCGGGGGCCCCTCTGTTCCCATGTCCTGGGGAGGCCCCCTGGAGGGATGGGGCAAGGGTTGAGGGGGTTGGCCGGGAGGTGGGGGGCTTCGCTCACTGTGAAGCATATAGGAACCCAAGACAGAAATAAAAAAAATTATAACTATATAAACACCGGTAACAGTTATCTGTTTCCTCTAAAAGCCTCTGTCCCCGAGCTGGCAGCACTAAGGTGGGTGCAGGAGGGTGGCAGCTCCAGCTATGACCCCCCCTGCCCTGGCCATTCCACCGCATGGCAGGAGCATCCCTGGGGGCCCTGTCCCCACCATCCCATGTGGTGACAGAGGACTCCCTGGGCAGGCTAACCAGCACCCACACGCCGGCCCCAGGAGCTCGTGGGTACCCTGGAGAGGGTCCCTTTTCCCCAGGGCTGGAGGTACGCAGGTGACCTGTCCCCGGGGATTATGGCTGGAGTGGGGGGCTCTTGCGAGGAGCACGAGGCAGGCAGGGATCAGGGGCTTATCGGGGATTAAGGTATTTTACATGCATTTAAACTAGTCGTCACGAACCCAGAGTTATCTAGGAACGAGCAACCCGGACCACAGCACACAGGGGACAGGGGGGAAGTAGGGGGAGAAGCAAGGCCCCCCTGGTCCCTGTTCCCAGGGCTTGCAGGGAGCAGGGGGAAGATGTTCAGAGAGGCTTGGAAGCCCCCAAAGCCCCAGGGATGGCCCATGGGCCCCAATTCGGGGAGAGATGAGCATGTGCCGTGCAACCCTGGTGAGATGCATGCTGGCGGAGGAGAGGCTGGGGACTTGGAGGGACGGTCCTGGGGGGACAGCAGGGCACTGTGCCCTCTTTGGGGCCAGGACAGAGTGGTCCATCCTGGGACGCATGAGGGCTGGGTAGCTCCAGGAGCTTGTTAACCTTAATCCTCCCTTGGATTAATGCTCAGGGGAGCTGGGGACAACGGTTAAACCCGCAGGAGCGAGCCCGTGCGTTGAGCGTGGCACTGCAGCGGGGTCAGGGGGGGACAGAGGGCACAGGTTAAGGGCAAGAAGAGGGGCAGGTGGTCCCATGGCCTAATCTGACGTGCGGCTTCAGATTTTGTGGGCATGTTCCTGGACCCTGCCCTCCCTGGGAGCAAAGGGATGGGCAGCATGATGGCCAGCTCCACACCAGGGTCATGTCTGGCAATGCTGCCTGGCTCCAAGAGGCTGCTGCTGGGTCTGGATCTGCAGGGCCACCATGAGCTGAACCTCCCCTGGATCAGAGCAGCTTGGATGTGCCAGCCCAAGGTGGAAACCACCTGCTCTTGGAAGGATGCTTCTCTGGGGGAATGCCTGCCTGGGATGAAGTCTCTTGGAGGAAATCCCTCTCTTGGGCTGAGATGGTTTTCCTGGGACTGAACTTTCAGCCCGGCTCAGAGGAGTGGTGCGAGGATGCTCAGGGATGCTCAGACAGCCCACACTGATACCCACGCAGCCCCCAGGCTGCTGGTGCAGCAGAGAAGCCCCTAGCTCGTGACATTAGTGACACTCCCCCCACCCCCTTCAGACACCAGCCATGCTGTGGGGCTTGCAAGCCCACCCAGGGGCAGGGCAGCCCAGCTGGCATCCCTGCAGATGGGGGTCACCCGTCCTCAGAGCAGCCCCAGCCCTAACTCCCCTCCAAAGCAGACATGGGTACCAACAACCCTGTGCAACCCCCCTGACACTCTATCCCAGCCAGCCGGGGACCCCACGCTGGGTCCCCAGCCCTGGCTGAGCTGCAAATGCCACATGGGTGCCCATAGAGGAGGTTCCCATCCCGTGGCAGCACGGGTGCAGCTCCCTCCTGGGCATCCCCTGGTCCAAGTGGTTCTGCTGGGCAGCTGGCTTCGGCATGAAGGTGCTGCTGAGTTATACCAGCATGCCCTGGACCCCAAGCACAGGTTACACTCCTTCACCCCTCCGCAGGTTTGGCTCCCTTCCTGGGAATCCCCTGCCCTACACCCAGTCCAGCCGGTGGCTCCGTGCTCTGGGGCTGGCACCTCCCAAACCTGCCGCCTGTCCCCGGGAGATGCCACAGGACGCTGTCACCCACTATGATGTGGCCAGTGTCACCTTGGGTGCCTCCTCGGCGGGGCAGGGGTGGCCTCGCACGGGCTGCGGGTGCCATGTGCCTGTCCTCTGGGCAGCCAGGCAGGATGGGATGTGCTGTCCTAAGCGCCGTCTTAACTAGATCTGATCCAGCCTTGCAAAGCCACAGCGCCTTCAATTCCCTTCGCACTCCAAATCTGCTACTGTGCATCTAAGCGGATTATTTTAAATACCCCATGATGGACTGCTCCTTTGTAATATAATCCAGCCTCGTGTGTCCCATTCCCCTCCTATTTGCTATGATTTAGCTGCAGCTGTGACAGTCAGAAACCTCCACAGCTCCCCCTGCTCCCTAGGAAACATCCCTTGTACCAGCCCCATCCCCAAATCCTGCTCTGCCCTGTGCGGCCAGATCCTGGGGATGCTCCAGCTGCCTCCCACACGCCCTCGGCATGCAGGCTTCATGTCTGCGGGTCAGCGGCGGCTGTGGGATGTGCCGCCCCAGAGCTGCTTCATCTGCACCCAGAGCTGAGCCCCTGCATCGGCATCGCCCCCACCCGCACCTCGGGGCCAGATCCTGCCTCGGCTGCTTTTGCCCGGAGAGGGGCTGTGCAGGAGCCCTTTTGGGTGGGTTTTACCAGTTTTCAGGCCTCTTGCTTGAGCTGACTGGCTCTGACACCTGAGTCAGCTGAGTGAGAAAGCATCCTGCCTCCCGCTCCCACTGGAGTGGGGGTTTGGGGAGGGGGTGGGACAGGGGGGCCGACATGGAGCCCACCCAGCCCTGCACTCTGCAATGGCAAAGAAGCCGCTGCTTTTCCAAGCACTTCCCTCTGGGGCTTGTCTGATTAATGAGGGCTTGTTATTTCCAAACTGTTTGAAATCGTGTTTATTTTATCTGCCGCTGGATTCCTCTGACTCAGGGCTCATCGTTAACTGCCAAAGATGAGTGACAGATCCTGCTAATTACAGCTAATGATGGCCTTAAAGGATCTCTGCGCGTGCACGTGTGTTTGTGTGCACACATGCCAAGGGCCATTTATAATTTAAAGTGGGGAGAGTCGTTAGCATAAACCATGCCCAGATTAATTGCAGAGAGCGGCCTCTCCGGGGAGGATGCTCACCGAGAGGTTGTGCTTCCAAGCGCTAGATGCTGAGGATGGTACATGCTGCCCGGGCAGCAGCAGCGTGGCCCCAAACTGGGTGTCAGCCACAGGGACACCAAACCAAAGCCACCATGTAGGAACTACTTGGCACAGAGCCACGGAACAGCTGTGGGGACCAGGGGACCCTGACACATGGCACGACCGGCTCAGAGCTGTGCGGGGCCATGGGAGCTGACATCCATCCCAGGCAGAGCTCTGCGGGGTGTTTTCCAGCTGGGAGGAGGCCCATGCCCAAGAGACCCAGTTCTCCCCGAGCTTCCATGGGAACAGGCAGCAGGAGGACTGGGAGACACTTTTTGTGGCCGCCCTGAGGACAAAGTAGTTGGAGGACCACAACCCCTTATGGGACACGGGAGACCTCACCTGGGTGCTGGGGTTAGGAGTGCCCCCACTTTGGGGAGAGCTCTCTCTCCTCTAGAGCCCAGGTGATCCAGCCCTGGCATTGACTTCTTTGCTTTTTTCTTTCTTCCCAGGAGGTAAAGAGGGAGGATGGAGAAGATGAGGCTTTCCCCACCGCTGGGCTGGAGGATGTAACATGAGAAGCAGCAACTGCAGGAGCTCATGGCCACCATGCCGGCGAGGGGACAGGCAGGCAGCAGCTCAGGCAGAGTAAGCACTTCCCACAGAAGGGCTGACCAAGGGACATCCATGACCGGCACAGCGGGATTTGCTCCAAGCCCTTCCCTAAACCAGCTCTCCACTTGCCCGCACTGCCTTTCCCCAACCCTTGCAAAGAGGGTGAACAGGGACAGACCTGTGGGTCCCCCAGCTCCATCTCCTCGCCATTCCCTTCTTTGGGGATCTGAGCAGTGCCCTCACCCCTATCCCCCTGCTCTAGCCCTGCTGACGCAGGCCATGGAAGAGGCATCCAGAAGGAAACCAGAAGCTGTTCCAGATGGCAAAAGACTCAGCAGAGCAGAACAACTGCTCCCCAACCCTTATCTTTCTGCAAACCAAATCCACCCTTCTTGTAAAAAAGTAATTCAAGCTCTTCATTCTTCTTCGGAGCTGGCGAGTGGGAAGAGCGAAGTGCCGGCGCCGGCTCCCCAGGGAGGGGAAGCGCCATCCTGCAAAGTGCTTCTATATCAGTCTCTGCCACGAGAAGGTCTAAATTGGAAGTGATGGCAGCAGAAAGCATTGAGAAGCCGAGGTGGACTCTGGGGCCAGCACAAAGAGATTTCAGGGGCTGGATGTTCTCAGCATGGGGGGACGCCTGCCAGCACAGGACATTGCACTTCTAATCCCGCTAAAAGCTGGGAGGAAACAACTTGGACGAGGGCTTTTGGCTTCTTCGCTGAAAAGATGAGATTCAGTTCAAGCCTGATGGCTCGTGAATTTGTCTTGGATCTTTTGAACTGTTCTGGACCCCAAAACACTCAGGTTTCTTTTTCTGAAACACTCCAGATGTTTCAATTTAAGGCTCTTGCAAAAACAGCTGTTGGAAGCTGCAGAGCCTAGATCTCCTCAGAAATGTGCAGCCACTCGACAGTTATGACTGAAATGGCCCAGCAAGTCTGTTCGGGCAGGGCCAGCTTGGGCTGGTGCTTTTTTTCATTACCAAAACCCTGTCACTGGGAGTTTCAGTCCTCTAAAACCCATTCACACAGGGGTCCTGGGGGCTTGTGCTGTCCTGACCCCACTCTTTCTCCTGGGGCAGCTTCCTTTGCCATCATTCCCCACCTTCCCCATAGCTTTAAATCCCAGTGTGGCAGGATTGGGAGGTGACAGGAGAGATGCTCCGGAGAAGCCATGGGCTTGGGAACAGGAGGCACCGGCGCTGGAGGGAGAGCAGCGCCAGTAATGCTGGGCTCCTGCTTCAGACCACTTGGCACCGTCTCGCCGGAGACTGAGAGCTCCGGCAGCGTTGGTGACCTCAGGGACATCAGTCTGGGCAGTCCATGTCTGTGGCACACGGAGCCACACAGCCCGTTGGAAATGGGTGGCTTTGAGGCCTCAGGGTGACTTCAGGGTGCACAGAGCCGAATGGTCTCTCCCAATCCCAGGTGAGATGTTTTTCCCCCTGTGCCGTGGCCAGGGAGGGTCAGAGCCATCTGAGATGTGGGGTGCGTGACAGGGCAGGCCACCACGAGGTACTGGGTCTGGGCACCACGCTGCAAGCTGCTTGCTCAGCGGCACACTGAGCACTCCCCAAATAACCCCCGCGATGGCCATCACCCAGCAAAAGAGCCCGATTGCAAAGAAAACAGGGAAGCAGCTGAAAAAATAAAGGCTCTGCCATGGCACTGTGCACGCCAGGTCAGAAGTTTGGGATGGTGCCGAAGCACGGCCCCAGATGCTCCTCCCACCCCAGGGCATGAAGGGCCAACGCAGAATAGAGAAATTAGGGGTGCCAGAGGCCAGCGGGCGGGCACCCTGCCAGCAGCACCGGGGATGGGCAGCTGGGGCCTGTGGGTCCTCCAGGCACTTGGGAAGAGCTGAGGATCTCAGGAAGGATGCTGCAGCTGCGTCTGTGGGTATGAGGTCGAATGGTCTAGCCCCAGCCCTGTGTCTCCTGGGGACGACGCGGTGCCAGCCTGCTTGGTGAGATGTCACCCTCTGTGGGTACCCCAACTCCTTCACCATCCGCTTCCCTCCCCAAACACCAGACATATCCAAAAGATGGAGAAGTCTGCTCGGCAACCCCAAAGCACAGCCACGAGCTCCCAGAGACTTCCTGTAGTCCCCGAGCCCTGGCCATGGGGCAGTAACTCTTTCAGCTGAAGGAAAGAGTGAATGGAGAAGAACTGGGCAGACACAGCTTTTCTGGGAGATGTGGAAGGTCACTGAGCCCTGAGGTGAGGATAAGAAGCAAAGCCAGTGCCTGCCTCCCAACCCTGTGCATACTACTGCCAGAGACTGAGAACGCCAGACTCATTGCACCTCAGCCCTGGGCCTCTGGTTATCTCCAGCATCAGCCGGCCCTGGGGCAGGAGCAGGTCACGGCACAGCCCCGTGCCCCCAGCCCTGCTGGCACAGGTGGGTGAGGTGTGGGTGGACGCAGAGGTCCCTGCCCTATCTGGGATTAGCTGCGCGGCATCCGGAGCAGCTCTAGCACTGGCTGGGTAGGAACAGATACACACAGATAAGGCAACCTGAACCCGGGGGCAGGGAGCCAGCTCCGTTAATCCCTGCGCATCCAGGCGCTGAAGAAGATGCTATCATCCCCATTCCCTGCCTGGCAGCTCGTGTGTGGCCATCAGTCCTGGCTCACGCGAGGACAAAACCCGCTGCTTGCATGGGTGGCCCCTCTGTCCCGGAGTGGCTGAGTGGCTCCCACGTCCCTTGGGGACACTGCTGGTACAGGGACGCACAGCCTGCATGGGGACAGAGCTGGTGTGGGCATCCACAGCCAACGTGGGGTCCCACAGCCGGTACAGAGAGCTAAGGATGGTGCAGGGACATGCAGCCAGGATGAAGACCACTGATTGTGTGGGGATGGGCAGCCAGGGTGGGGACCTGGGTAGTAGAGGGACACACAGCCAGAATGGGGACCCAGCTGGCATGGGGACACATGCGGGGGGACCCTGTAGAGCCCTGGAGCACAGTGATGCTGCAGGGCAGAGGATGACCAGCAGTATGGCCCAGCTCTCTGATGGCCTGGCCCCCACCTCCCTCCCCAGGCTCTGGCTCTCCGGCTGCGGCAGGCAGGAGGGTCTGGCACTGTGTGGGCACATCGAGGGAGAGAAGCACTGCCAGGTCCCTGCCCACATCCCCATGGCTGGCATACCCACGGGGCTCTTCTCCCCCCCAGCCCCCTGACCCTCTCCCCAGGCTTTCCTCGGCACTGCTGGGCAGATCTGTCCCGCAGCATGGCCCTGGGGTGCTCAGCTGTGGCGGGGCTCAGAGGGCTGCCCGTCCTCCCGGGGAGCCTGGCACGGAGCTGAGCGCACCTCTGCCTCAGCTGCAAGCATCCCCGCAGGGCCGGGCTGAAGGGGAGAGTGGAAAGCAGGAGGCAGAGCTGCGATGCTCCAGCATCCCAGCTGTTCCTCCTTCTGCCACCATCATCCGCAAGCGGCCATCAGTGACTTTGCTGGGGACAATGTCCCCTCTGCCATGCCTGGCACCTTCCTCCCTTGGTGCTCCCCTGAGAAGGTGGCTTTCTTCCCCAAGGAGCGCAAGGAAAGCATTTTCCACCACGGCAGACGAAAATGGATTCGCAATCCAATTTTACCCTAGTACCACTTCAGTGATTTTGATGGAGCCGCTCTGGATGGGTGCTGGTTTGAGCCAGAGGACAGCTGTCGCGGCTTCATAGACCAGGAGTTTCTTATCTGTGTCACCTTTGATTACTGTAATTGAAATCCTGCTCTGATCTGAGCCGTGCCCGAATGTTTCTGCTGCCTGTGTGGCTCTTGGCTCCAACGGCAAAATGACGTTAATAGATTTTAAAGCCAGGCGAGGCCTCTGAGAGCATTTCTGCCTGACCTCCTGGATAGCAGCCGACAGTCACTGGCATGGCCCTACCGTCCCCCTGTGACTCATTTTCCCTCCTGGAAGCACAAATCCTGCCTTTCCCCAGCGCCGCTCTCTTGTGTGCGCCGGGCACCCTGCCTCCTCCTGCCCCTCTGAGCAGAACCGGGATGCTCTTGGGAGAGGCGGGGTCCAGGGGTGCCAGTGGGATCACAGGGGGATCAGCTGCCCTTTAGCCCTGCTGCTCCAGCGTGAAATCCCCCCTGGGCAGCACTGCCCTTTTCTGGCATCTCCCGACCGAAAGGGCAGCGGAGTGAGGTGCTGCTGCCCATCCGCTGCCAGGCTGCAGGGGACAGAAATGCCACCACGCAGGAGAGCATGCTCCTGCCTTTGGTGCCAAGCTGGAAAACCGGCTGTGGCTGGTGGTGCGACCGGCGCTTTGTCACCCTCCCCATCTTTTTTTGTGAAGCCGCCAGTGGTGTTTAGCCGGAGTCGAGGCAGCAGAAAGAGTGACTCTAGCCCAGACAGCATCTGAGGGCAGGAGCCAGGAGGTCATGTGTGCTGGCATGCATGCTCCTGCAGCTTGGCTCGGTGAGCAGCGAGCCAGCCATGGCCAGGCTGTGACAGCAAAGCCGGTGGCTCCATTCGGAATGGGAAGGGTTTGCCCTGCCAGCTGGGCCTCTGGGAGCTCCCCTCTGGAGCAGGCAGGGGCATCCCAGGTGCAAAGCCACATCTGGAGAGCCCTGCAGACCCCGAGGGCCGAACCCTGGCCATATCAGACAACCTCCCTGAACCCCCAGGTTTCCTGAGCCAGCAGCTTTCATGGCTGCACAGCCGAGAGCCGGCCGGTGCGTGCTGGCACAGCGGCCTCAGCTCGCCCTGGCGAGGCTCCGATGGAGCCATCCCAAAACATCAGACACCGGCAAAAAGCAGGAAAGTCTGCCCAGAGAGCAGAGCAGCCCCCGAGCCCTGCCGGCTGGCACACATGGAGGCTCCCTCCGAATCCCGACCGGCAGCGTTTCCTCTCCGGCAGTGAGACCCTCGGCGGGTCACGGACTGGCGCCACACACAATGCTTGGGGTTATCCAGCCCGTTATCAGCCCTGGCCATGCGATGCAGGGAGGAAAAGGGTTTCAATCCCAGCCAAGCCACATTTCCGTCAGGAGCCATTCCCCGTCACAGGGGAGGGCTGGACCATGCCATGCTTTCGACATCGGGACCGGTGGAGCAGGGCTGTGGCTGCCATGGGGAGAGAGGGACCGTGGGGCTGTTGCCCCATATTCCCACGGCATCGCCACGGTCCCTCCTTGTGCCAGGGATGCTGCTGGTCTCCGAGCAATGCAGCTGCTCCTGCCCCAGCTTTGCCCGGCAGCGCTGTGCCGTGGCCTGGGCATGGCCACCTGCAGAGCTTGGGGATGGGAAGGAGCTGGGGTGGTGACCCCCAGGGAAGGGGTTGCCACCGGGACGTGCGGCTAGATGAAACGTCATTTGCTGAGTGTCACGGCTCCTGGCCCCGGGGAGTCATCCCGGAGCCCTGGCGTGCTGGGAAAATGCCTGCCCAGAGCAGTACCAGCACCCTGAGAAACCCCACCGGCAAAGGCCACCTCCGCCAGCCGGGAGGGGAAACTGAGGCACAAGGCGATGCCGAGGGAGGCCTCCCGCACAGGGCTGCCCCAGCCGCTTAAAGGGGCTGGAGGAAGGGGACGGCAGCGCAGGGCCACTCCTAGTTCCCCAGCACAATATCAGAGGGTGGGGGTACACCCCAGCCCCCGTGCCTCCAAGCCCTCCCGGCAGGCAGGGGAGCTGGGCTTGCCGCGATGCCGCCATCCCCTCCCGCTCCACGATTAATTGAACATGGGCTAAAATTAGCTGCGGAGGCAGCACCCCTGGGGTCTCCCAGCAGCATCCCACCACCCGTTGGCTGCCTGCAAGTGGGTCAGGCAGCAGCTGCCTCCCAGCCGGGTGCCCGGGGTGCTTGGGGGACCCTCATCCTTTGCTATAGGTGGGACCATCTCTCCCTGCTGCACCTCTTGCTTCCCTGCAGCTGCCCATGTCCGAGGCTTTTCCCTCTCTGGATTCACCAGGCTGGGCTGCATTATGGCCGGAGCAGCTGGAGAGGCACGAGGCTGCCTTCTGGGATGGCAGGAGTGTGTATCCTTGTCATGTTCCTCCCCGTGCCTTCGGGAATCTGTTATTTTTAGCCACTCACGTCGCTAGCGAGGCTCTGGTTCTCTTTTCTCCCCCCCCCC
>Ga0065711_1035085_pt1 | contig 22831 bp, 11 predicted proteins | sample Hoacrofraction12_FD_59098 | JGI IMG/M metagenome (GOLD analysis project Ga0065711, IMG submission 59098) | Hoatzin crop microbial communities from Cojedes, Venezuela - Epithelial fraction 12 v2 (version 2) | ecosystem: Host-associated > Birds > Digestive system > Esophagus > Crop | place... | reverse complement strand
GGTTTACAGCGTCACTTCCGTCTGCTTACACCTATGGGCTAAACGCTACTGGTTATCAGGAGAGGAGGGGGGGGCCTACCTTTCCGTACAGCACGACATCTTCCGACCGCCAGGCCCTAACTATCCACAACAGTTAACCGTGGTGACTATCGTCATTGGTCTGCCACAGGAAAGCCGAGAAATCTTAAATATTCTGCTCATCTTGTGCCTCTGTGCCATCACTTTTCAGGCCAGCTACTCTTGAGTGCAAAGCCGCATTTTGCTTTCTCTAGATTTGTTAATATAATGGCGAAAGTCTGGGAGCCAGCTAAGTTTGAAAGACTCTAGCCTTTAGGAGAAGTTCGCGAAGTAGAGGGGAGCTCTTCTGACAACTTTGTTGGGGGTCGGTACATGAGGTTTAGATTTTTCTGGATCCTGCTTCATCTTTTTCAGGTTTTGGCAAAACAATGGAGCTCCGTCTTCAGGGGATGCACTGGAGAACGACAGGAGCAGAATATATATTAACAGTAATATACCATTGTTAGGAATCCACTGATAAAACAGTTATTCCTTTGGTAAATTAAAACAGCACAGTAAGTGCTACATAAAAAAGAAAAACATGTAGCCAACTTCTAATCTAAGGTTTGTTTTTCTTTCTTTTCCTCTTTTTTTTGTGGGATTTTTTTGGCCACATTGAGGACACATAGCAAAAAGTACATGGTTTTCACTTCAGATTTTACTGAGGAATTTTAAATACATCTTAAACCATGAAGGATGAGGTGTGGAATACCAAGAATTATCCATGCTACAGAAAAAAAGGAGAAGTTTTTAGCATAGTTTTGTCCACAGCTCTTCTTTACGAAAACCAGCCAAACAGGGAGAAGGACGGCAAAATGAGAAGACGATGGTTTATTACTGGCAAAAACTCCAAATCTGGGGAGCCTGACACAAGACTCAAAATGTGACAATTTAATTATATGAAATTTCAGAAGATGTGGAATACTATTCTGCATATCTTACTGAAACACACTGCACAATATTCTGCCTCAAATGTGGAGCCATTTAATTTATAAGGCAACTTTAAAATCAAAGTGAACACATCTCTCACTCCAAGTGAGTGAGGCTTGGCAGGTCCTTTACAGACGAGAATAGTTAAGCCCTGGTGCAGACTGTAAAGTTCTGGTTCACAGAGGCAGAAACTACAGAAGGGGAATAAATCCTTAACAATATCTATGACTGAGGGGAGAAGTATGCCCCTGAAAATCAGAAGGGAAATCAAAAGAGTCATTGGTGTGGGAATTTTTACCTCCAGATTAAAGGGTTCAGAGAAGTACAGGCTGTTTATGTAAGAAAAACATCTTTAGAGCAGGCAGAAGAAAAAAAGATAACAAGCATATAGGAGTATTTGCTCGAAGAAGTCAATGAAAAATGAGTATTCATTACTAGAGAAGAAACATTTGCACAGTTCAGCAAACAGCCGAAGAGCAACGGAGTAAAAGGCAGAAAGCACAACAAACGTTGAGTGTGATCCCAAGAAATGAATTTAACAATCTTAAACTCATGTTTGATTGAATGGGTCTGTAACTCAGTTTGGACCATCAGTGTGAGTGAGATAAATAATTTGATGCACAGAAAGAAACCAGGCTGAAATCTGCAAAAGTGCCTAGCGATCAAATCGACGAAGTTATTCAAGTGACTAAACATGTACAGAAGTATCAAAGTAGATTCTCTCAACAGCACCTAGATACTTCCACATACCCTTGGCCCCAACTCAAGTCCTTGAAACGACCTAGGGTCAGATTTGTGGGGTTATTCAACAGCCTAAAATATATACATAAACACTAATGGGACCTACATAATTGCTTAACTAATTCAATTGCTTGACTTCTGTTTAAAATTTCAACTAATATATCCTACTGGGCTTTGAAAAGAAATTGTAGATGCTGAGAATTTATTCACAAAGAGCTGATCTTCACAATGTGGTCTGTAAGAATAACAACATTAAATGCTCTTTGCTGGCATTGGATGTATCTTTTGAACACCTAAATCCAAGCAGCCTGTAGTTATCTTCTGTACTCTACACCGTTTGCTATGACTTTATCAAACATGGCAAAGCAATTTTGCTATTATTTCTCCCAGTATGAAGTTTGAGCTTTATCTTCAGATGTATCAAAATGATTTTGGCTCCGTCTGCACTTGCTAAGTAAAATTAATTGGAATCACATTCACCAGGATCAAAGTAAAATTAAAGAAGATTATTAAACTGGAGACATTATTTTTTTCTGGTTTAGGTAGAGTTAAAACAGAGATTTTTTCCTGTTCTTTCCTGGCCATGGGATTTTTTCTATTCACTCTTAAACCCAAAGAAGTAGACGAGAATTCAGCATAATACTCTGCTTTTTCTTTTCTCTATTACCAGTTAAAAACATGATCCATGCAGCCCTTTTCATTTTAAAATCCCAATAGGAGAATTATAGACTCTTCTATTTCTTAAGAAGGGTACAATTTTCAAACTATATAGGAAAAATGATTAATGAAAAATGGAGCACCAGCACTGATTGAACATTAGTGTATATGCTCAGCCACTAAGCGGGTCTATGTAAGATGTACTTTATACTCAGAACATTGTGTGCATTCAGAATAAGATAATTAGTTTAAAACTGTCCGAGAACTTCCGAACTGCAGATTAAGTTCCATCATCCTCTACAGAAAAAGAGAGCAATTGTCCTCCACTTGCTGCAAATACAATCACGGAAAGGAATGCTTTGCTCTCTCTTGTTTATGTACATAGATATGGCATGCAATTTTAATTTGTTTCTTGGTGAAGATCCTGAGGCTGTTTTCCTCTATTACCTCTAACTCTTTACTTTGTGTCCACTGACAAGACAGGAAAAGGAATAAAAATTGAGTAAGAAAACCTTAAAATTATGTCAACATTTAATCTGAAGATCATCTCTTCCCAGAGTGCTGTTATGTAGCCCTTGATATCCTACATTAAATTACACTTCTGATGGTTCTGTCTGACCTTGAGTTAAAGGTCCATCTCCACCCCTCCTCGTTTTAAGCAAATTTTTAGGTTGAACTCTTAAGACAGAAGAATAAAATATTATTTTCCACTATGATTTTTAGAAGGCAATCAGTTTCTGAAATACTTTCAATTAGTAGAACATGGCAAAGGGCGTCTCAGGCATCTTTCATTTCTGAAAAGAACACAAGCTTTCACCACTAACTTGTCAATGCAATTATATTTGATCTGATGTGTTTCTACTACCTTTCCGTTTATTGTCAAGGACCACATATCTATGACAAACCTTTCAAAATGAGTGAAAAGCTTAAAAATATCTCCTCTGAGTTTGTGTTCAAAAGTTCTGCACATTCTCAAACGTCCCCCTCTCCAGCTGGTTTTCTGGGGTCATGTTTTTCATTCTTACTTTGGTGCTGTGGTTGCTAAGCCTTTAGACATTGTGATACCATAGGAGAAAACCTAAATAACAGTGTATTGTGAGTGCTGACTTAGTAACTAACAAAACGAGAGCTTTACTGCACCACACAAAAGATCCATGTATCCTTACATTTAACAAACTGCTGAAAGACCTATAGTTTAGATAGCAGAAGCTAAGCAGTTCTGTGCTCTAAGTAGGGAAGAGATAAAGGGCTATAAGGCAGAGGAAGGGAAAAGATAAAGAGCACCACTGCAAAATCCATTTTTGATACTATCAATCCCTTTTAGCCATCCCTTTTAGCTAAAAGGTTTGTTTATGCCATCCTGGGTTTTTATTCCAAATATCAAAGTGACAGGAATGATATGAAAAACATAGATTAGAAAACAAACGTCCAAGTGCAATGTTCTCTGAGGTAGGGAAGAGACTTGCTTTATGAAGCCTTGGACAGAGCGAACATGATAGCTCTTTCGTTCTCTGGATTGCAAGCCAGCTGACTGCAAAAGTACTGCTAAACCTCAGGATTTCCCTAAGTCCCCACTTGCGTTAATCAGCAATTACTGCCTGTACTGTGCCAACCACATCAGTTCCTCGAGTTCCCGATGAAGGAAAGGGAAAATTGCTTCTGTCTATCTTGGCAGACCATGTCAAGGAGAGAGCCTTGACCTTCAGGCCAATGGAGGTGGATAACCTCACTCCCATAGCATGCAGAGCTATCACTTCCTGGAGCAGACTGGCCAAGTCCAAACTGCAGAACGCTGGTTTGCATTCCAGTGGGCTGCCTGTGTCTCCTGTGGCTGAGCAGGGATTGTGGGAAGACACTAGGATACATGCGGCATGGACTGTCATGAGAGCAGGGCTTTGGAGCAAAGTAGGAAACAAGCCAGTGTAGACTCGGATCCTTTTTGGAGGAGGGCGAAGAATTATTTGCATAAGCCTTTCATATTGCCAAAATCACCTTTACACCCTGGGCCAGTGTAAAACTGGATCTGGTATATGGGGTCATTAGCTATGCAAGAAAAAGGGCACTTAGTTTTTGATGTGCAATATTTCATTCTACTTTGAAATGAAGAAAAAAAATTTTACAAACTGGTGGGAGTCTTTGGAGAAAGCATTAAAAATGATATTTTGCATAGCTACATGACATATTCTAAATGCATGCGAAAACACCAACCAGTTCTTTACAGCATTGCCTCAGTATTAGATTTTGTGGCAACTCTACCCGCAGAGTCCTACTTGTTTGGGAACACCAAACAATACTGATTCCTTCTCTTTTAGAGGTGCTGCTTGGCAGCATTTTGTTAGGAATGACTTTCACTGAGCTTCAGTAGGTGTTCATGTGTTATAGGAGGCCTTACTCTCTATGGTCTTTGTTCACTGCGGGGAGTGATTAAAATAACCAAAGAGATTGCATTCCTATGGCAAATTTAGCCAAGGCATGTCCATACGAGAATAGCTACCAGGCTTTATTCTGTTTAAGTCAGTAGTTGAGCTCACTGTGTACGTGTCTGCACAGTTCAAGGGGTAACCTAAGCTCCAGAAGAGATCACAGGAGCAAAGCAGCATGCATGCAGGGTGGGCAATCAAGAGCCCAGGGCTTCGCAGTGGATTAGGAAGCAAACACCTTCTAAACTGTGGCTTGTGCGAACATGAGGACTTTGGTCTGGATTATCAGGAGGTGGGTAACTCAGCTGCTCTCCACGTTCCTGCACATGGGGACCGATGGCAGCTCTGAGAGTTGTCTCAGTCTGGGCTGGGCCCAGAGCTCCTGATGTTTCTGGCTGCAACTCAGTGATTGACTGCGTAAGTGATATTAGTCCAACTCAGTGCAAAGGTGAGCAGAGCAGTTTAAACCATTCTGCAGCAGTCATTTAAACTAAAGTGGATTGAATTAGGAACAGCCTTTTACAGTCATATACCTGCAGCTGAGGAGAGCTTTAAAAAGCTGTCCTTGACACCTCTTAGCTTTTAGTTATTCTTATCTCCTTGTTTCTTTATGACTCTTGTCATTCAATCCATTGTCCGAGCTGCATCTTGCTCGGAAACAGCTCAGGTCAGTTCCCTGGTTTTCAAGAAAAAAATATGATAGCTAAAGAACAGAGAGTGTCTGAGGGCAGGACCAGGGGCTTGGCAGCCAGGGAGGAGCAGGACCCTGAAAGAGTGGTAGCAGGGCTGGACGTAACCACAGCTGCTCTTCTTCCTCCTGTCCTTCTACATGGGCAGGTGAGGTCTGAGCCTGATCCAGGGCTGAAAAATGCCGTCTCTTTGGTTAAAGACAGAGTAGCTCCTGCAGAGGGACAGCAGCTGCAAATAGTCTGGTGTTATGGTGAAAATTATTAACGGCTCTCCTGATAACAATTATAAGAATTAGATTGACACTTATCCTTCTAACTTTTGCAGGTTCACTCATTTTTTTATGAATTAAGCATCACACAATCCTCTTTTCTGTAAGAAACATCTACAACATTGTGGGTCTATCTGAAATAGGCTTAATAATGTTTTGCATACATTCTACCCCAAATTTAAATTCGGAGTTGTGTCTTAAATCTGTCTGTAGCCCCATATACCCTTAATCTTTTTTTTCACGAGTCACAAATTCTTTCAAAATATTTCACTGCAAATCACACAGAATCCCTTATTATCACTGTGGTGGATTAGAGAAGGGCTTAATCTGCTGGTCCACATAACCGTGCGCTCACAGGAACCGTGCTCTGGGCTGTGGGTCAGGCTGGATGCTCTCTGTTTTGGTGATCATACTCAGTGCGTGTATACACTTCACCACCTCAGTGACCTACTCATTTACTCTGCAGTAATAATATGTAATAAAAAAAAAACCATACAATTTTGCCCAGATATGATATCGTGAATGTGTCAAGTTTGATCTGATCTTGTCTCACCTTGGGCTGGCTTGGGCCGAAGAGGGCTGTGTTTGGCACAGGTACGACGGGGCAGCAGGGCTGGTGTGGTGCCCACGCTCTTGCTGTTCTTGCTCAAGCAACAGCGAAGCACCAGTGCAGCACAAATTAGAGCAAGACTTCATGCTCCCGCTGCCCTCTCACACTGAAATGTTCAAGAAACCGGAGTGGGATCGGTGAAGGCAATCCTCAGATATCCTTTTTAATCAGGTGTTCCTCTCTAGCTTTCAAATGCTGAATGGGGGAATTGTAGAGGCAGCACAAGAGATGCAACACAACGTGTGCACATAATTAAAAAACAGTAGCGGAGTAATTAAAATGATAACAGAGGCAGAAAGGTAACCAGTCTTCAAAGGTGGTTTGAGAAAGCACCAATGTGAAATGGGATTTTTGCCATTAACTTCACTAGGGCTGGGCTTTCCCTACAAATTTAACACCTTCCTAGGTCTCCAACATAACTTTTGTACTTATTAGGAGCTACAAAGTTGAAAATCAAGTAATCTATTTGCATTGCGTCACACTTTCAAAAAATTGCAATAGAAAGTTGTCCCTTAGGAAAATAATATTTTAATTTTAGAGTATAATATTTATTTGATAGCTCAGTGCACTATATCAGCATTTCCTTTTACGTGAAATAATAAGTATGCAGCACAGCGATACAGAATGATATTCTAAAAGACATCTCACGAAGTCCAATTGCACATAATGGTTTATATCGCCTATGCATATGTGCATACACAGTAGAAGTTTTATTTCAGGAAAAAAAAAAAGAAGTGGAAATTTGTAGTATTTGTTACACTTATCAGCCTAGAACACCTTTAAAAGGTTTCTTTTGAAAGATGTTTCTATGTGACCAACAGCAGTTAACAGCAGTTTCTTGGTGCAGACCTCAAGCTATCTTTCTATAAAAGACTGATACTGTGGAGTCCTGTGTACCTATTTCTGCTACGGTCTATGAAAATCCAGTTCCACCACTGCAAAAGCAGTTGTACTTGTGCAGTCGATTTTGTTTAGAAGGGCTACGCTATGCATCTTGTCTGTGTTTTCGTAACAATCCGCTACTGCCTAATAACAATCCATAATGTTCTAAAAATAATAAGCCTAGGTGGTCTGGAAAAACAGAAAATGGAAATCTTGTCACATTTTGTCCAGAGGGAATTCATACATTTTGTTTTGCTCTATTCCCTAAAGGGTACAGCAGATGTACAGGTGCTAGGCTAGAAATTGTTATAATTACAAAACCTGTATTCAGTTCCTCAGAGAGCTTTGAAATTTTCAACATACAGTAGAAACTCGAGCTTTGAAGAGAAAAAAAAATCCATATGCCCATAGAACAATAGAGTACGGGATGATTTCCTGAATGATTTACTGCAGTAAGTCAATCATTAAGAAATACAGCACAATAAAAAAACCTCAGAAGAAGCACCATAAATCTAAATGATATGAAAGCCAGAATTTCTGGACCACAAATGTTTTTTTTACATATATACAACTTGCTTTACACTTTCTGCACCGACAGAGTGGTTATATAAGAATCTATACAGACTGACATCATTCTTCTCCTCACCCTATCTCTGCTGCCTGTGAATTGCAGCTATTTGTTTGCTGTGGTGGGAAAAGTTTTTATTAGTATTAACACAGAAAAATGAATAGAGTTCTGTATGTTCCTATGCAGCTGCAAAAAAAAATGATGCTTACTCTGTATTTACAAATGGTCTATCGTTGATGATGGCACTAGAAGGTTCTCAGGTCCTCGCCTGCAATTGTGTTGTGCTGTTGGGTACCCCACACCATTCTCTCCAGTTTGAGAAGCCATGGGTAAATCCTCTGGTTTCTCGGTCAGCTCCAAAACTTCCTGACAGTGGTATGAGGCTCACAACCTTTCGTCAGTACTGCTGGGACACTCACATCTTCCTTCTAAATCAAGATACAGAATTTATGGAGATCTTCCAGAGACTAGAACATTTTATGTAGGTCTGTCCCAATTATTTGACAATCTGCATTGTTCAGATTTCATCCCTTCCTCATATTATTTGAAATTCATATGGAAATTGAAATGCACTCTAAGACAGTTTCAGATTTCTCCTGGGAGTTTGGCTAAAGTGGCATTTCCTTGTGTTTAGCATTTTAAACCCCGGTTGTGTTTACCTGCAGCCACTTTGCTGCAGGGGAACCACAGCAGCCATCTCAGGGATGAACGGGGAGAAGTTAAGAGTATTTGGTGCCTGGAGCATTTGGTGACTGGCATAGCCCCAAATTATTAATACTGTGATAACAGCTTTAAATCAGGTCCTGTGATGTACATCCTTTTCCTTCTAATCGCTGAGTGGCTTTCTGCTAATCACTGTCACAGCTTATTTAACCTCTTACATTTAGGAGATTGTGCTGAGGCAGTAAGAGTGAGGTGGGGGACAGAAGGGGTGAGCGACATCAAGGGAGGAAGATGAGGGCAGAAGGCTTAAGGCAACAGCTCGGAACCATTAACTGAGCCCAGGACAACCATCATGATGCCCTGTGAGGGCATCATGCACTGGTACCCCCAAAACAAAATGAAGCAGGAATTATGATTTTTCTGTTTTTTTCAATTTGATTTCTACTCTGTTTGCTCATGTGTTATGTGCTACTCCTTACTCATCATGGCTGGGGTGGGCTGACCCTGGTTTGACGCCAGGTGCCCACCAAAGCTGCTCTATCACTCTGCTCCTCAGCTGGACAGGGGAGAGAAAATTTGATGAAAGTCTTGTGGATTGAGCTAAGTACAGGAGAGAGAGATCACTCACCAGTTACCATCATTGGTAAAACAGACTCAACTTGGGAAAATCAATTGAATGTATTACCAATCATATCAAAGAAGGGTAATGAGCAGTAAAACCAAACCTTAAAACACCTTGCCCTGACCCATCCCTGCTTCCTGGGCTCAGCTTCACTCCCGATTTTCTCTCCCTCCTCCCCCCAAGCGGTACAGGGGGACGGGGAATGGGGGTGGTGGTCAGTTCATCACACATTTTCTCTGCCGCTCCTTCCTCCTCACACTCTGCCCCTGCTCCAGCGTAGGGTCCCTTCCACAGGAGACAGTTCTCCATGAACTGCCCCAGCGTGGGTCCCTTCACAGGGTGTCATCCTTCAGGAACAGGCTGCTCCAGCGTGGATCCCCCACAGGGTCACAAGCCCTGCCAGCAAACCTGCTCCAGTGTGGGCTCCTCTCTCCACGGGTCCGCAGGTCCTGGCAGGAGCCTGCTCCAACGTGGGCTCCTCATGGGGTCACAGCTTCCTTCAGGCATCCACCTGCTCCATTGTGGGGTCCCTTCCATGGGCTACAGGTGGAGATCTGCTTCTCTGTGGACCTCCACGGGCTGCAGGGGAACAACCTTCTTCACCATGGTCTGCTCCAGGGGCTGCAGGGGAATCTGTGCTCTGGCGCCTGAAGCCATCCTACCCCTCCTTCTGCACTGACCTTGGGGTCTGCAGAGTTGTTGCTCTCACGTGTTCTCACTCCTCTCTCCCGCTGCAGTTTCTGTTGCAGAGAGGGTTTTTTCCCCTTCTTAACTACTTTATCTCAGAGGCGCTACCACCGCCACTGATGGGCTCAGCTGTGGTCAGCAGCGGGTCCATCTTGGAGCCAGCTGGCTCTGGCTCTATGGGACACAGAAGAGCTTCCAGTAGCTTTTCACAGAAGCCACCCCTGTACCCCCCCCTACCAAAACCATGCCACGCAAACCCAATAGAATGATTTACAAAAACACCAGTCCAATCCCGACTATCACTAAAATTATTTGATAAATAATCTGTTATACTAGCAAAACTTCAGTCTACTTGAAAACATGAAAGGTATTATAAAATTATAAAAGCCCACTCTGACAAAATCCATAGGGAAAGAACTCCCTGCATTGCCATCCTCATTATGCAGCTTTTTAGACCATAGACTCACTGTTGCTAAATAGAAAGGGTTTACTGCTTTTCCTCTGTACAAGAGCAACGTTATGCTTTGCTGTTTTGCACATAAAACAAACCCAAACACCAACAAATCAAGAAATTACCATTTAGCTGTCGCTGTCTCTTCTGAAGAAGCTTACAGAATAGGAACTTTCTGTTCAGTCTCCGCAACTGAGAAGGAAAAAGTGTTTGTTCTTCTGTTCACCCTAACGAGAGCATCATGTTCAAATGGACTTCACAAGCTCAGCTCCATCAGTGGGCACAGAAGGAATGAAATGTCACAGTTATTTTTTGTGTGTGTTTTGAGCTGGTATAGCTATTTCTGTTATCTAAACGTACCTTTCAGGTCTTCAAAATTTGTGTTCTCCAGCACAGAATCGCACAAATTTAATAGTATTGTCTGCTTCCTGAGACGTCCCATCTCGAGAAACAAAGCAAGAACTTATCTTTTAGACTTCTACATACAAAACATATGAAATGTGAAACTGAAAATCTCTGTAAGTAGCATCATTCTGTGAGTTTTATAACATTCTTAAGTATGTAGTAAATTGTGTTAGCACGGCTGTTAAAGAGAAGCATTTAAAAGAAGAGAATTTCATTTTTTTTTTCAAAAAATATAAAACAAACAACTGAAAAATAACCCTCAGGGAATATGCTGGCACTCAGCTTTCTCACAATTAAGCTCCAAGCAAGGCATTTTTCTCTAATTTGAAGGAAACTTCTGTAGTAACCGTTCCAAATTTTGCAAAAAAAAGAAAAGGAAGCACTAGAATTGCATCGCATTGTGTTTCATCTAGCATAGTTCTTCAATCTCTTTAGCAATTTCTGGTGCCACAAAATGTCTTCATGTAACATAGCAACGGTTTCAGCAACTGTGCAGTTTTAGAATCATCAAAATCATTGTAGTTTGGTCTAAATCACATGGATCCCTTCCCTATTCTATATAGTGTGTAATGTGTGGGTATGGTATTTACAAATAGCTGTCTCCCCTCCCACAGCAAAAGAGAAGAAAAACAAAATAATCTGAATGGATACTACGTCTGATGCTTGAAATCCCTACGAGGCATCTGAGACATCTTGGAAAGGAAAAAACTCCTGACTTCAGGGGAAGATACCTCATTTCTCTCTGAATTCTTAATAGGAACACATTAACAACCAAAATAACCAGACAACAATAAATAAAGGGGAAATGATACAACGAAGCAAGAAATATTGCTTATGGAATGTGTGCTTTCTTATGCAATGCACAAAATAGCTTTTGCATAGATACTCAGCGTACAACATTACGTTACCAGCAGGATATGGGCAAACTGATTGAGTTCAGGGAACATTCTGCAAAGTGCCAGTGCCTGGGATGTACTGATTCATGAGCAGTAGCTTACATACAGAGTGCCGTTTAACCAGATTAAATAAACACTATAATAAGGCTTTAAGTATAATTCTAAGGCTACTTATTGAAATAAGGAAATGTGCAGGATTAACTTGCTAAGGGGTGGGCTAGTTGTTTGGTTAAAGCTGTGTTACAGTGTAATATATTTTCCAAAAAAGAACACTGGAAGTTGCTTAATATAAGATTATTATTTTTAAACTAAATTGCATAAAAACCTAATAGCTTTCATTTTCCCCCGAAAACCTAGAAAACACAGTTCTTCCACCAGTCAACATGAAATGCCCTTCACAGTCTGGTAGGTCTTTGCCAGTGTATACACGTACTCTTGTATCTTAAAGGATGCTATCATGAACTATCTTTAATCCGCGGAGCAGTGGCAGCTGATGGTCAGCGAGGGGTGCTAAGTGCTGTAGTTACACTTACGTGCATATGAATATTTATGTCTGTGTGTATAAAATACATGTGGGTGAATATAGCTTGGGCACTGAAACTCTGCTCTGAAACGAGACTTCTTTCTCACATCTCTCTCTGTTATGTGCAAATAAGCTCCAAAGTTATGACCACAGGGAGTTTTTCTTCTTAGCAGAACTCCACAATCAGAGCAGGGGGAAGGAGCTGCTAGATGGTGGAATGGGCCCCTCAGTGGGATGATGCATTAAATGTCCCTTGATCACACTGAGATAAAATTAAGACTTCTAGAACACAAAATGAAGACCATGCTGGTCTGAAAACACTGAAAAATGTTATTAAAACAAAAAAGCCCTCCTGCAGTTGAGCTTACTGACCTGAAATTTAGAATGAGCATCCTTGCAGCCATGTGCATTCAATATGTGCATAGCCATGCATGTCTGGGTAGGAATTGCACAGAGATGACACCTGGCTCTGCTCCCACCCCAGAGAGCACTGTCTTTGCCTGTGTGCTGAACTGAGATGCACCTCAAAACCCTGGACCACGAATTGACCTGATGTTCACCTGGCCAAGGGGGAGCAAAAGCAGAGGGACCTGGTGCACCGCACAGACCAGCCTTCGATGATAACCATGGAGCACTACGCTGCTGGTTTGTATAGGGCCTCCCTCTCCCTCCGGAGCAGAGCTGCAGCTAACAGGGAAGGAAGAGGTTTCGCATTTCTGTAGCCATTGAGATGCTCAGGACATGAACTACTGGTAACCAAGTGAGCAATTGGCTCATTCTCAATATGCAGTTTCTGTAAAGATCTCATTTTCCCTCTCAGACAGTACAACCTAGCAAATAATGGTCAGCTTGAAGATGGATATGAACATTACAAGAGTTACACACTAAAAAATCCCCAGTGGTGCTTGACTTCATCTTTAGCAAACAGCATATTACAAGAGTAGAAGAAACTGTAATCCAAGTAATCTCATTTAGAAACAAATATATTATATTAGGGGAAATCTTGTCCTAAATGAAGTCCGTTAGGTCTTGCAATTAATCTTGTTATAACCAGGATTTCATGCAAATAGTTGTTAGCAATATTAATGCTGATAGTAATGCTTGCCACAGCTGGAGGTCATGAGAACTTAAGGGCATTTTCCAGCCCTCTTCCCTGAGCACCACTTTAGGGAGGAATAATTATGCAGAGCGAAAGCTGATGGATTGTTCTGATATCAGTGAAGCCTTCATGTCTTTTCACCAGATGTAAAGTGTAATCAGAATTTTACAGAAGTACTTCTGAATGTCATTTTTGCCTTTTTCTTGGCAGCTTTTTAGAATCCATTTCCTGTCGTTCACGGAGGTACAAAGAGGCAGAATTGTAAAAATGCTGCACTTCTTTTCCTCCTTTTTCTTAAGCAGGGGAAAGCTAATGACAAGAAATAGAGGATCGAATTGATATCAGATGTGTAACACTGTGGGAACTTCAGTAGCCCTGTAGGCTGGTGGTGTTTTTTTCCCATAGTCTGATAAAGCCAGGTTGCCTATTATCTCAACTTTTGTTGTGTAATTAAAATGTCTTTAGTCAGAACTAACACTGTATTGCGATGTTTACTGACTGAAAATTTCAGATCATCAGCATCCCTTGCCAAATGCCTCGTGCATGCTGCGCCTAGCACCTGGAACGTGTGCTTTACAGCAGCTTCCTATACAGCAAAGAGGAAATATTTGGATTGCTATTCGGGACTCATAATGGCAAAGCAGAGCTGATATGGGAGTGTGGTGGTGTGCTGCTGTGCCAATGGCAACAGCAGATCAAAGCATGGGAAGAGCTTAGCAAAAGATTGCCCAATTATTTTTATAGACAATCTACCTACCTGGCCAAACCATGGAGAAGCCAGTGGCCAGCCACCAACTTACTATCATTACTGGACCTTTAATTAAAGTCTTTCACTTCTGATTGCTGATATTGCACAGTGAATTTAGTGTTGGTAGATCAGCTGTATGGACTCTTGTAACGGCCATTTGCGAGTCTGCAGCTCCAGGTCATAAAAAGATTGGCAGCATGCAGCAATATTGAGAATCTTTCACCTGTGAAGCTGTCATACAGTAGATAATATATGTATTCATTGTCTTACAAAACAGATAAAGAGAAAGGCTGATCAACAGGAATGGGTTGTGCCTGCCTGACTGCTCCACATTGAAAGGAAAGATCCATACTGGTAGGATCTTTATCAATTTAAGGCTGTTTTCTGGAAGCTGCAAAGGCATTTTTGCTTCTCAGACTTCCTGATGACTGCTGTTCTGGAAGATGCAGCTAATTCCTTGCTTCCCTTCTCTGTTTTCCTTCTTGGTGAGCATTTGTACATTGTGAAATAGGCTCTATCCCTGTAGATTGAACACATGTGACAACTGGGGGTTGTTTCAGGAGATCTGAATGCATAGTGAGGGGACAAAACTCGAAAGCTTTTATCACTCCCAGTGTTGTACAATAAGTTATATTGCAGCCCACATTTCTGAAAGATCAAGGGAGAAAGCGTTGCCCAAGGAACAAAAAGTGCAGGCAGCTGATGTGACGCATCAAGACCAGCTAGAGAAGGTACCACTGGAAAATATTTTGGTGAAATGAGGCCAGGAAAGATTTATTTGTTTTTTTACTTTAATGACATGACTTCAGTAGCAATGATGTGTTTGAAACTGTGTTGGGTTGTGATCTCATGAAGAGTTAAATCAATGGGATGGCGACTGATTGCAGGAGCTGTTCTCCATGAGGTCTTTTACACAAGAACAAAAACATTGTCATATTATGCATCACGTGAGTAAAACCAGGAACAATGCAACTCAACATATCGACATATTTGTTGGGTAGGAACAGTGTAAACAGTTTGCCTTTGGCGTGGTTAATTAGCCCAGTAAGGGCTTGCAAAGTTAGAGACTAAATGGTGCTCTGCAGTTTTTGCTCAATCATCTGCCTGATGTGGTTGCGCTGGGATATTGTGCTTGAACTTGGAACCAAATGAAGTCTAAAACAGCTGTCTGCCTGTGCATCCCATACCTAACACAAGCTCCATGAGCTCTTTTTCATGACCACTCACTTCTACCCGAGTCTGCGAAATTGCCCTTCCTCTTCCTTCTCTCATTGTTACTGTCCTGTTTTAAGATGGACCCTGAAGCTTCTTATTTACCGTGTCTGGCTTTTCTCTCTAAGGCTTGGCAGCTTTCCACAGATAAGGTTGCTATTGAAAATACAGTATTTCAATGCCAATGCAGTCAGAAAGAAATTTAACTAATTATTATCCAAATATTAGTATCCATGCCAACAGCGATAATTTTGCTTTTATGACAAATTAGACTGTGTTTTCTAAATTTGCTTTCAGATTTTCTTCAGGGAGGTGAGATATTTTCCAGTACACTCTGCCATTGTACCAGACTGCCGCACTGGTGGTACACAGCTGATAGGTAAACAGAAAATGTGAGTGTGACCAAGAAAGGTTAATAACTGAGCATAAATTACTGCAAGTTATGTTTAACCTGGGAGATGTTTTAATCCCTGAGGCAAAGGACATAAGACATAGGGATCTTGCACCAGCTGACAATCAAGACTGCTGTGCTGCTGCCAGCACTATGAGAAGGTTTATGTCTATTCCTGCAATTTCAAGTAGGTCTTAAGTAGAATGCAAGTATCTCTTATGTTTTCTGTCTGCACAGCTTTGAATGTCATCAAGCTGCAATATAGTTCTTCTGCATTTAAAGAAAGAGCTTCAAAGACAGCACAGTAAGGGCTGGGCTCTATCTAGAAATACAGCATAACCAACTTTTCTAGGCATCACGTGTCTGCAACTCTGCTTCTAATGGCTTTGTGTGACACAGAGCATCATAACCTTCTCCCACACACCCAACAAGAGGGACGTTTTGTTTTAAAGCAACATTTTAACTTTTCTTTGCCATTCCAAGGTGTCTAAATAACACAGTCAGGTCACCCAGCCTTGAAGCCAACTTACTCAGCCTTGATTTTTCCAGACCCACACACCAATATGAAAAGAAATACTGTCTCAAAGTCAGAAGGTTTATGTATGCATGCAGGGAGATTTAAGTCTGTGTCAAACACAAGTACTTGCTTTCAGGTTTAGCTGAGCACAGTCAAAACTCTTGTCAGATATGTCTTTAATTAGATTTATTGTTTTTCTGTGCTATTTCTACAGTAACACTTATATAACTGGTGAGAACTGGTAATATCATTCTCCTTGCAGCATATTGACACTCCAACAAGCTCCTGTGTCTGTAAACGCACCCAGAGACAGAGTACATCAGTAGTCACCATTCCACTGTCAAGAGTCAAAACAGAAGAAAAAGGGGAAAGGTGTTGGTATATTTTTTCAATAAACTAAAGAAAAAGAGTCAGTCATGAGAGCAAAATGATTGCTACTCTATGAGAGATTGCAGCTGCAGAATGCAAAAGAACTTCATTGACCTGTTATTGGTTTGAAAAGATAAAAGGCTTTTTCTAGAAGTGCTTTAAAAATGCATGTACACACACACGTGTACACATGCACACACGCACGGTTAATAGAAAGCCGCCAGCAGAGGTTAGAAGTTGTACCAGCAGGACTATTATCTCTTCATGTGACTGTGGTTGCATTGTAGTGATCTCATTGCTTGACGAGGAGTTTCTGAATGTCTGGAAAAAGAAGAGAAATCCCTGCTAATTAAAGCTGAGAATGGGAGAAACGAATCAGTAAGAAATCAAAGGAGGGAGGTGATCAATGAGGAAGGAGGATCTTGCTGGTAGGATGCAATTAGGCTTCAAGGAAATGGACACAGCGCCATTGATCATATGATAGCTCCCTGGCTATCACGGAATATTTTGCTGCACTCGCTGTGAGAACACAAAAGTGGTAATTGTGTCAATCTTGCAGTCAAAGTTTTAAAACAACAGAAAGTTGACACAGACAATTGCATTGAATGAATAAAAAAACCCCCACCAATGAGTATTGAGAGTCACCTTTCCAGTAGATATTGGGATAGAGAGAAAAACAGAATAACAAACTTATAGAACCGATGACAATTAGGTCTCAACAATTAACTCTGGTACACAGAAACAAAAGCTGATTTGTCTAGGATGATCTTACATAACAAAGCCCAGCAGAATTGTGGACAAAAGTTTCTCCTTAGCAAGCTTGGTAGTACCAGGACATGCTTTTGATGAAAAGTGCAAGAGTGAGTAAATATGTAACATAAAGAAAATGGGATGAGTACAAAAGCTCTTGAGACAGGCTGTAGCTGACGTGATGTCTCCCTTCGTGGCTGCGCTGAGTGGAGATCCTTCGAAACGGGATGGATCACTGTGAAAGTCTCGGTGAAATGTTTTTGATCTAAATCTCCTCCTATGTGAGTTCACATTTTAATACTGAATTCTGTTCTGGCTCCGGCAGAATGTCAGGATGCTGTGCTAATGTCTGTCAAGTTCATATTAGATGGGGTGGTTTCAAAAGCTCTTATCTAATTATCAGCTTCGTTGTTTATTAACAATTAATCCAAGCCCTATATTTTTTAAAGAAAATTGGATTAATCTGGTTTTCCGTAAATCCAATGTACCTTCTGGATTATTCTTCACATGGGCTCTGGATTTTTTATTTTTTCTTTAAATCCTTCACCACCGCGTGACAAATACCCCCAAAAGACAAACCATCAGGGACACAGACTGGACTGGGGGTGGATATTACAGGACATGAATAGAAAGAAGAAGCTGCATATTCCTGATATGCTGATGACCTTCCTCACTGTCACTGCTGGGGCTCTCGGGATATATTGATGCCATTGAGGATGTCACCTCTGAAACCAAGATGGAGAAATGGCAAGTGCTGTGCTCTTCCTGCAAGATGTTTTCTCAGAGCCGTTTATTTGTTTTCCTTTCTAGCAGGGAAGCCACAGCAGTTCATTTTGCTTTTCTTCTTCTTGAAATTAACCTTGTGAGCAAATGAAAAAAGTCGCACCTAAACTAATTCCCCATCTGTAAAAACGGGGATAATAACGCCTGCTTCACAGGGGTGTTGTACATCCCAATTAAAGGTCTGGCACTCTGAGCCGCCTTCTCTCTCTCTACGTGGCTTGCTCAGACCTCGGCTCCCTCCTTGTGAGTTCACACAGGAACTGATTCTCAGCAACATTGTAGACGCCTTGATTTTCTTCAAAGCTAGTGGCTTAAAGCACACAGCTTATCCTCCAAATTTCTAGTTGCTAACCCTGTAGATCTGGAGTTTTACTCTGATACAGACTTCAGAAGATCTCAGTAAAACATAATATGTGTTGGATGATCATTTAAGAGATTTCTTTTTATACTGCTATGGTCTAAACTATGTAGAGCCTTTGGGTACTGCTAGCTAATATCCCAGGGCTGGCCAAGGGGGAGGACGCGCAGCCTGCGCTCCTGGAGCTGCAGGACCTGCACCCAGCCGAAGCCCTCCATGCTGTGCCGGCTGCAGTACTGAGTTCAGAACTCCACCACCCTTCCTGCAACTTCATGGACATTATTTGAAACAGTTTTCTTTTCCTTCAACTTCCTTTGAGATTCAAACTGATGTGAATTTTGAAAAGTTTTTTTTTCAGGTTGGGTTCTTCTTTTCCTAAATGTAAAGTGACATCTGTTGACAGCTGGGTGATAATTCTTTGACAGGAAGGGTGGGTTTTTTGGAAGGGTGGTTTTTTTGGGGGAGTGCTGGGAATCAAATTTGGCAACCATAAAACATTTCACAAATTTGCTTTGGTCTCTCCAAGGAGCTTGTGCTGAACAAATTTTGTAAAAGGCAGTTAGATTTGTACTGCACTTTGCAACATAAAAATAATATCATAACATCTTAGTAAGCACCACTACTGTGCAATGGAAGTGCATATGGACAAAAGATATTTAATAAAAAGAAGTTCTAATCACAGCAAACCTAGATTTAAAAAATCTTTGTTTCTTGCAGCACTCCTTTCCTCAAAGAAGAATTCTTTCCTAACAAAATTTTAATGCTAAAATACTCTCCACCATTAAGGGCCAGAGTGAGCTTCAGTTCAGACTGAAGGCAACTATTTGTCTTTAAAAATTAATGGGAGAGAGGATGTCAGTGGCATCATTTCTCCCTACTTCACAAGCACTTTGCGACCTTTCCAGGGCCCCACGTTGCAGGACAGGAGTGCTCGTGTTCCTGTCTGTGCTTTCTGCCCGCCGCTGGAAATGGCACCCGGTGCAAGAGGGTAGAGGTACACGTTCCCTATTTTATAAACATCCTTCTTACTGAGGGATACCAGCTCTGCCAGCCCTCACTGGTGTAAATCACAGCTCAATACGCAGAGACGCTTTGGTGTAAACCCAACCTAAGGAAGGGAAGACTTAGACCCCTGTCTCTGAGGAGTTCCTGGTAACATGCTTTTGCCTGTGGCAATGGTTTACTTTTGAGGTCACCTTTCTACAAAATGTACTTTCAACAACTTTACACTGTTTTCCAAGTATTTGGAATATATTTGCAGGAGTTCAGGGGAATCGGGACTCTGAAAAAGCAAGTGAGACACCCATACCGTCTTCACACATCACAGTTTAAATATTCTTTTTTTCTGCCCAATTGCATATGTATGTGCACTTTAAATGGGATATATTTACAACTAAATTACACTTTTTTTGAAATTAAACATTAGACCCAGTTTCACAAGACACAGTGTGAGCAATATGAGTGGCAGTGGAGTAAGGATTCTTTGCACCAACCCGCCTTCCCCTTGCAAGGGTCCCGGTGCTGTGCCGAGACCCAGCTGCAGCCCCCCTGTGCGGCCGCTGCCCTCCCACCGACTTCTGCTCCGGCCAGCGATTGCTGATCACTGCCACCCACCCCTCTTTGCTGCGTGATTCCTCCTCCTGAGAAATGTGAGACCAACCTCGGTGAATGTCAGACCAGCCCTGCTGGGATGAAAATCCTCAACAAAAGGATGATGATTACAGACTCATTAGGCAAACCTATAGTGAAAGTGCTGTGACTAAATGTTCAGTAGTTACAGTGCCATAAATTTTCCTAAATGGTAAAGCAGTGTTTGAAGCAGGCTCACACTTCTTCTGGGTCAGGGTCATTAGAGAAGGATTCTCTCCTGCTTTAACTCACGTGGCAGGAACAGAGGTTGTATGTTTTGGGGCTGCTTCATTTTTACTTTTAAGAGATGGTCTCAAGCCAAAAGCCTGGATCTGAATCCAAGCTTTGAACCCAGGCTTGTGCTATCAAAGCATCCCTCTAACAGGCCAGAGCAGTGGAGCATGGGAAATGTTTCTTTTGGATCTGAATTTCAAACTTCCAGCTGAAAGATCTGCATCCTTAATTTTTGGTCCACTAATGACATACAGTATCTGTACACAGAGCCACAATTTTGGTTTGCACCTCTTTTATATTTGGGGAGCATGGACTGTTTTATAAAGAAAGAGAAGCCTAGTATATTCACAGCAGCAATTAATATTAAACACGCTATATATATAATTGATGGTGATGATGACTAAGTAAATGAACTCTGGGTTTTGTTTTTCTTGGAGGTGTTTGTGTCTTTCATCCAAAATTGATTAGTTGCTTTGCCTTGACTTTATCGCACCGTATTGAACTCACTGGCACCGAACCCGCTGCACCTGTGTCTTTGTGGGAATGACTAATGCAACCTCCACACCGTGTCATATGAAGGAAACAGCAACCTGGACAGAGAAACAGGGTTATTGATGTCTGTCTTGCAGTAAGCTAAAATGATGCTCGCCGCACCCTCCACTGGGTCCTCCAGTACAGGAGCGTGTTGGAAATCACACAGGTATTTTCTTGAAGAACCATTCCAATGGAAATCTTGGCCTCCAAGAAACAGTAGGTAATAAAAAAAGGATTAGTCTTTGGGTACAATTCTACCATGATTAATAGTAGAAATAGTGAAAATATTTTTTCTAATAGTTCATGGGGTTGCTAAGGTTGACACCAGTGTACCCAAATGTTACACTTCGTCAATTTTTTCCTGGGTACTACAGTTTTTTATCAGCTGTATCAGGAGCTGCTGTTTAGCTCTGGTCACCAGAGGGACAGGCAAAACAAGTTGAGCAATAATAGAGACATTTGTGCAATTTCAACCAGTCTTGCGTTTGCTTTTTGAGTGACAAGTGGCAGGAAGCCAACTTTTAAGCTAGTGTTTGGAAAGAAGGGATGAGTTCATTGTACTCCTGTTCAAAGCATGCCCACGGGTAAGCGAATGGAAAAATTTACCACTGCTGAAAGGCTGAGAGGGGACATGCTCTCCTTTCTGAATAGAGCGTGGAGCTTAACACCGGGAAGGAAGGATTGCTGCTTAACTTAAAGACAATATTGGCACAAGAGTGAAACAAAACGAATAAAATGTTCATTAATAAATGGAACTGGAAATTGGAAGGTTTTTAACCATTACAGGAGTAAAGTTATGGAAACATCTTTAGACTTAGGTCCACATATCAGCAGAATCTCATTCCTAGACCCTGCAGTATTTATCCGAGTTCTTTCATTCCTCTCTTGAAAAGAAAGGGAAAAAATGACTCATAGAAATGCTCTATTGACATGGTGTCAGTCCCATGAGCCTGCCATATTCTGCAGAGAACTAACTACAGCTCTACACTTGTCCGTCTGGATTTTACTGTTAGATCTGCACATTTTCTTTCTTTTTTTTTCCTTTACTTATATTCCTGTATGCAATACCTTTCAAAGATTAAATAAATTACTATTCAAAAGGCAACATTACAATTCTATTTATACTCCCAGGTTCTTCACTGAAACTGAGTACTACAATGTAGTCTCTAAAAGTGAAAGAATGTGCTTTTTTGTAAAATACGTTAATATAGAAAGGCTTTTGAAGGAGACGGAACTTGAAAGACTCTGTAATGCTCCATTATTATCTAGGCCGTAAAAAGCGTACCACAGTAGCTTACCTTGCTGGCAGCTTGTGCGACTACCTATTTTCCTGGACTTTAGAATATATAGGGTGGAATGAATTAAACTATCAGTCATTTCACAAAATGGTTCTAGGGAAAGATTAAGTTTTACCTGTGAATTTCCCTGAAGCATAGTCATTTGTGTACATAAATGAAGCAAAATGCACTTTTACAATATTGAGTCATTACATAGAAGAGTTTTCCCCTAAACAGATACTCAGCAAATAGGCATTATTGCAGCTTTGGGTTTTTTTTTTTTATTTCTTGAAAGGTTATCTTAATTACTCTTCTTAATAGCCTGTGAATTATTACTTGACTGAAGGACCTGGAAGGTTGCGTACGTATTTCAGCTGAGGATGTTAAAAAGGAGCTCAGTGTCTCGCCACAGCGTTGCTGTCACTACGAAGCTTTCTGGGTCTGCTTCAGTGAGCACACAAGCCCAGAGCGGGATCTGTCCCCACAGTGGGTGCTGCTGGATCCGTTCGAGCTGCACCCCTCTAGCTGTTGGGCTTCTCTGGGGCTAGAGGAATACATGGGGGATGGGCCCCAGAGAGGGGTAGTAGTCTCAGCCCTGCCATATGTTGCCACTATATTCCCCTCTACCTCTGTCAACAAAGGAAATATCTCTCACTTAATTTAAATGTTGGGGATTTTTTTCTTTAATGAATCATCTTTTTTAAAAAAATTAGACTCACCACATGCACATATATATACTGATATTAATCAGGCAAGATATTACTTATGCTCCGAGCCATGGAAACTTCTTAGTCTCCAAAGATAGTTACAGAAATTGTAATCGTTATTAAAAAAAAAAAAAAAAAAAAAAAAAAAAAAAA